>Ga0181400_1000006_pt1 | contig 82298 bp, 90 predicted proteins | sample 23SPOviralmetaG_FD_130129 | JGI IMG/M metagenome (GOLD analysis project Ga0181400, IMG submission 130129) | Marine viral communities from the oligotrophic San Pedro Time Series (SPOT) site, San Pedro Channel, CA, USA - 23 SPOT_SRF_2011-06-22 | ecosystem: Environmental > Aquatic > Marine > Strait...
CTTTGAACTTATCTCTGTTACTACTTCCAACAACATCTTTGACATCGCTCTCTCCATCTTTGAATTCATCTTCTCTTTTTTACCACTTCCCTCTTTTTCTATTTCTTTTTCAATTTTTTTCTTCGTGGGGAATTTCCCCACCGCCCCTTTTAGTTAAAATTATCTAATTAACTTCAAATTTTTCTAATAAATTATTCAAAAAATCTTTCTTATTAATACTCATAAGATGTATATTTACCATTGATGCGGGACTTATTTGATAATCTTTTAGCTTATTAATAATATCATTATCTAGAGATTCTTTATAATAATGATAATACATATCATTTATTGTTTTAATACTACAATTTTTCATTTCTAGAGTATAATCAATTCTTCCTGGTCTTACAAGTGCCTTATCTAGACTATGATAGTCATTGCTTGTAATAATTAAAATACGACCAGGTGTCTCTCTTATTCCATCAATAATATTTAATAAGAAAGATAATGTAATATTATCATTATCATTTTCTTTCATCATAAGGTTATAACTATTTTTATAATTATTTAAATTTTTCTTTAATTTATGAAACTTCTTTTTAATATTTTCATTATTATCAATATCATTATCTCCTTCACAAGAACTAATCTCAGAAAATTCATCTTCTGTATCATTATTTTTTTTTATTTTGCGCTGCTTAACAATAACGTCCATACAATCAATATCTTCTAATACAATAATTTTATTATCAAAATTAATACTATTAGAATCATTATTTCTATTGTATTGTGTTTCAAAATAATACTTTGAAAATTCACGTTGAGTTTTTATTTTATTTAATGGAATTATTATTAAATGTCGATTTAGCATATTAGCAATACATTTGATTACTGAAGTTTTTCCTGTTCCCGGAGGACCAAATAAACCAATACCTAGAGTATATGGATGACCTTCAATAGAATACCATTCTTTATTTGTATTAAAAAAATTTATTTTATCCAACAGCATTTGTTTATCATCAAAATATAGATTATTAAAGTTTCTTGTTGAATTAAATTCACATTCTTCCCAAACACATAAATTATCTTCATAGCGATCATTATCTTTTGAACCACCAATAAAAGTATAAATAAATTTTTTACTATGACGTTTATCTCTAATATGTGACATATATCTCTCCGTAATATCATTAACAAATTCTTTAACCTCAATTAAAGATAATGTATAAGAAAATATTTCAATTAATATTGTTTCAACATTGATTGTAGAACTATTCTTATTATTATTATTTTCAATACTATCAGAATAAATATATACTTTACAATAAATATCATCATTTAATTTGAATTTTTGTAGTTGATCTACAATAAAAATATCATTTGTCATCTTATTTGTTTTTTCATTACAATCACTACCTGCCATTCTATAATCGTCATAATTATTACTACTTGTAGCAAATTCTTTAACACTATAAATACTTGGATTATTATGAGAAATATTAATATAATACCAAATAGCCTGAAAACGATTGCTAAATAAATTATCTGTTCTACAAATATAATCGCTTGTTCTAGTAGAACGTTTACCATCTATTTTAACACAAACTGGTTTTTTACAAAAAAAAGAGAACATTTTTTCAAAACTGTTTTCAGAAATATAATTTAATAAAGACTGATTTTTTACAATATATGAAAATAAAAATATTAAGATAATACTATTAAACATTTCAAAATATCCATTATTATCTTTCATATTAAGAATAAATCCCATTTTAATAGTTTCTAAAAGAGATTCCATATCATTATAGTAACGCATTTAGACTAATATAATATTAGTAAAATATTTAAATTATTTACATTATATATATGAGAACATTTTTAACAATATTAGCGATCTTAGTTTTAGGATTTTTCATTTATAAAAATAGTTTCAAAGTAAAAGAAGGAGTTACTTTTACAAACTATGATAATTATCATACATTTAATATAAAACCATGGGATGAATTTTGTATACCCAATTCTCCAAGTTGTGAAAATAATCCTATGTATGCTCCAAAAACCAATGGTGTAACATTACCAGGAGCAGCAGAACCAGGTTGTCATTGTAAAAAAACAGGACATTCGACATTAACTAGAAGCTGTACTGATATAGACTATAATCCTTATGTTGAATATCGTAGATAATATATTAATAATATTTAAAAACAATTAATAGTATTTTAAATATTAATTATTTAAATGACGAATGTTATTAATAATAGTATTAATATTAATGGATCTATTATAAATCTTGAATATGTATATAATATTGGCGAAGTTTTATGTGTTATACCATTTACCGATTTTATATTAATAAAATGTTTTGGTTCTAGAGCAAGATGGTTTCAATTACACAGTGTTATTAATTTCTTTATTACTTATTCAATTAGAAATGATATATACTCATTTATATTTTATCCATTATATGCTATAAAAGCAAATACTGATTATAAAGCGGTATATTATATTATATATTTACACACTTATCATTTTTTTATAAAAAAATTACATATAATTGAATTATTTCATCATATATTATTTGTATTTATGGGAGTTTTACCGTGTATATTTTTTTGGAAATATAATATAATCAATTTATGGATATTATCGGGATGTGGATTACCGGGAGCAATAGAATATTTCATACTTTCTCTTGTTAAGAATGATATGTTATCATATAAAAAACAAAAATATATATCAGCTAATATAAATAATTATATGAGACTTCCTATTACAATGTATGGATTGTCGTTGACATATATAGCATATATGGAGAGACTTATTTATTGTAATTCAATATTTTTTATTTATGTATGTATCTTGATTTATACAAATGGAACATTTTTTAATAAATTAGCTATTGAAAATTATATAAAATATAAATATACTAATAAAATAGACTATAATATTTAATTATATATAAGTATATAAAATTAAATATAATATATTATTATTATAAAATGGATATTAATAAAGCATGTAAAATATTAGAAGTATTACCCAATAGCAATGAAGATGAAATCAAGAAAGCTTATAGAAAGAAAGCTTTAAAATATCATCCGGATAAAAACAAAGATGAAGATGCTGAAGAAAAATTTAAAGAGATTGGAGAGGCATATGCTTTACTAACTAATAAAGATAAAAACATTTCAATGAGAAATATTAATCCACATGATATATTCAAAGATATTTTCAGGGGAGAGATGGGAATAAATATAAATAATATGAATAATATGTTTTCGACATTTAATATTAATACGCAAGGTGGAAATATGGGAAATAATAATTTTGTTTCTAGAAGCAGTCAAATACAAATTATAAATGGAAAAAAAATAGAAACTATTATAGAACAATCAAATGGTAATACTAGTAAAAAAACAGTTATAACTGATTTAAAAACTGGTAATCAAGAAATTACACAAAATAATACAACAAATACAACAGCTAGACAAATAAATATAACATTCAGGTAATTATGCAGAATTCCATATTTTATATAATTTCCAAATTGGCGTAGGTTTTTTTGTGGTTTTTTTTGTTAATCGTCTAGCATAATGTCTACAATCATTTATTCCCAATCTGTATTTAGGATAACTGTCAACTATCTCGCTTTCACATTTATCAATATAATTAAGTGGAAGATCTATTTGACACCAATATATAGTTTTACTATGAATAATATTATTTTTAAAGGTATCATTTTCTTTTCTATCAATTGTTATATAGCTACCATTTTCATTAAAAGGTCTATAATCATATCTTACTGTTCTATAACCATTGAAAAATGACACGCCTATATGATATATTGGTAATCTATTATATAATTTTTCAATATGTATATAAACATCTGTTTTATGATTTATAATTAGATTAGGATCAAAATTAAAATTTACAAATTTATCACCAATATCAATATGTTTAATATTATCAAAATTTAAAAAAGATATTCGCTGATTTATATTTTTTTTTATATTATTAAGTTTTTGAAAAATAGCAGGTTCTCGTGGTATCATTATATAGTTAAATCTACGTAAATTATAATTATAGATGTTATTATTGTTATAATAATTATTGTTTTTTATAACAAAATTATTATAAATAGAATTAGATAAAACATAACAACTATAATAACTAGATAGTATCATAAGTATTTGAAACATGTATATATATTAATAAATATATAAATTTTATATTTTTTTATTTATTATAAATAATCTTTTATATTTCTTTTTACCATCATTATCATATCCATCACTTATACGTTTTGGTGTTAAAGTAAAATTATATTGTTTTAATAATTGTCTAAGTAGATTGATAAGAGGCCATTTTTGCTTTTCTTCAGCGACACTATGAACACTATTATATTTTGATGAAGAGAGAATTGTTTTAATTTTTGGTATTTCTTCATATAGTTTTTTATATAATTCGTTATTAAGTAACAATGTTCTTTCTATCATAAATCCTTCTAATTCTTCATATGAGCAATTTATATTAAGTTTTTCAAGTATTTCAAGTAAAAAATTATTATCATACATATAAATATATTTAATTTATATTTATATATTTAAATTCCATATTCGGGAATTGAATATTTTCCCTCAAAATCAAGCTTATATTTGGCAATAATTTTTGGGTTTTCTTTATTTTTAATAATATCCTCATGATCATATACATTATTGCTATCATCAATATAATAACAAATGCCTTTAATTTCTTCGGCCCAAATTTGTGTTTTTTTAATTTTTACATCTATTACATCAGTTGAAGAAACAATTCCATGCGGGGTTCCTTTAATATGAGTTCCACAATAATTTGATCCATCTTTCTTTCTACGGGTACATTGTTCATTATTAGCTCTATAAGCACAACATCTATCATATTGGGGAACAACGTTTTTAATACGTTTTCTCTTTTGAAAATCCTCTTTACTTAAAGAAACATTATCATAATCAAAGATATATTGTAAAAAGGCACTTTTATTAGAATCACCAATAATCTCACAACTATTTTCCTGAAACCAATTTTTTATATCATTTTTAAATTCGGTAAAATGGCTATCTAATTTCTTTGCTACACGGCGCTCCATTATTTAAATTATTTAATAAATATATATTTAGTTCAATTTTATATTTATTAAATGAAAACAATTTAAAGATTCATAGTTAAAATATTTTTTTTTTGAAATGGCAAAAAAATAGATAATATAACTAATGCTATTATCCAAAACATGTAAAGACTATAACTAGAAAATTTAATATCTAAAAAATTAAACATCATTGGTAATATATTAACTAATAAAATTAGAAAAAATATAGAAAATAATATACGTAAGAGATAATTCATATATATTTTAATAATATTATATTAGTAGCTATTTTTTTTTCAAATTTTCTTTTATTTTTATCTCTCTATTATCTAAAATAAAATTGGTGACATCTTCAACATTTATACTTTCATTTTCAAAATATTTTTCTAAAGCAATCATTAAATTATTTTTGTTAAGAGGCGTTTTAACCTTATTTTTTGTATAAAGTAATTTACCATCATTTATATCAAAACAATCAATTTCATGATTTTTCATAACATCTATTAAACTTTTAGTTAATTCTTTTTTTTTCTCTCTTATTTCCTTCATAGATTTTTGTAAATTTTTTATTTCATAATCATAACTAACCCATTTTTTTATATTTTCAACAAGTTCTTCTTTTGTATTCATTTAAATAAATAATATATTATTCTATTTAACATTATTTATTTAAATTTATAAAGTAATATTATTTTTTACTATTCTAATAATTAATTCTTTTTTATTACCACCTATTATGAGTTTATTTTCTTTCAAAATTTTTTTGAGTTGATCTACTTTATATTTTTTAATAAATTCATCGTACTTAGTATCCCAAGTATCTTGTATTTCATTAGAAACACCTTTTTCCTTAGATTTATTTATTTTATTATGATGAGTATAACAATAATTTTTTCCTTCTAAAATATAAGAATTTGCATTACACAGAGAACCTTTATTTTTTCCACTTTTAAATATCCAACAACAAGTATGTTTATTTTTCATACATAAATTTTCAGGATAATTAACACCTGAAATTTTTTTAACATTTTTATAAGGTATATATGGTAATAATTTGTCATTAATATTTCTACATTAGGGACATTTAATTTCATTTATTTTTAGTTTATTTATATCAAAATACTTATTAAAATTTCTTTTTTGATTGTAAATTTCTTGATATAAAGGATAATAATTAAAACTATGATTACAATTTAAAGTTATGCTATTATCTGTTAATTTTTCATATGATATTAAACATAAGGTATTATTAGAAATGTCATCTTCTAATTGTTTATTAGAAGTATTTAGTAAATTATAAAAATCTAAATTGTCTTCTATTACGTAATTCATTATTTAATATAATATATTATTCTTTATATTATATTAAAATGTCAAAAAAAGATTGGGGTAATATTTCATGGATATTAATGCATAGTTTGGCGCAAAAAGTTATAGAAAATAAATTTGTTAATTGTAAGCAAATATTAATAAAAATAATTTTTGATATATGTAATAACTTACCTTGTCCAGATTGTAGAGAGCATGCGAATAAACTTTTAAAAAGTTCAAATATAAATAAGATATCTAATAAAAAAGAATTAATTTCGTTTCTTTGTGAATTCCATAATATTGTTAATAAAAAATTAAAAAAACCCACAAAAAATATTGAAGAAGTAGAAAAACAATACTCAACGGCTAAATTAAATATGATAATTATTACATTTTTTAGAGTTTATAATAGTGTTATGTATAATGAAAAAATGCTTGCTGATTCTTTTAGAAGAAAGCTTTTTTTAAAAAAATTATTAGAAGACTTAGTAAAATTAAAACCTTATATAAATCATTAAGAGAAACTGCTACTTATTAATTGACCATTTTTATATACATTACATCTAAATCTTTGTTTGGATGGTCTATTACATACAACATTATTTGATAATAATTCGTTAAAAAATAATAAATCTTTTTTTGTAAAAAATAACATTAAAAACCATAAAAATCCACCTATAGATCCTAGTAATAATCCAACTACAATAGCAAGCATGTAACTATTTCCTAAGCAATTATTTTTCAACTGAAATAGAATATTAGCAACAAATAATATACCAATAGTAACTAATACTTCTATATTAAGTTGGCTATTTGCTAACATAGGTGATAATAAATAAACAAAAGTAAAAGCTAATACTGTAGAATCTAAATTAGGAGTTGTCCATTTTTGACCAGCAGCAAGTATATTACAACTTAAACTCGCCATTTTTGATTCTGTTATATTGTAATTATCCATCATTTTACTTATTAAAAAAGCAAAAAAAGATATAACTATTATACCTGAAAAATATATTAATCCATTTTGAATTGTTCCATTAAAAGCACTTGCTAAAATAACAAATAATATTAAAAATAATGGAGCAAATCCCCCAAATAACATCAATAAATTATAAGGTCCAGGAATCATATTAATATATATAAATATTATAATATATATTAATCAATTAAAATCAATTTGAAAACCTCATCTATCTTTTCAACACTATAAAATTCTATATCTTTTAAAATTTCCTTCTCTTTATATTTTTCATAAAATTCATTAAAATCTTTTGTGTTTCCTTTTGGATATATAAATTTCTTAGCCCCTGATTTTATTCCACCTAATATTTTTAAATCTAAACCTCCTATTTCTGTTATAAATCCTTGCAATGATATTTCCCCGGTTAAAGCAAATAAATTATTTATTTTTTTATTCATTAAAACACTATAAATAGCGGTAGTAATAGCTGCTCCCGCGGATGGTCCATCTTTTGGGGTTGCTCCTTCTGGAACATGAATATGAAGACCAATATTTTTATATTCTTCAACAATTTTATCAATTTTACATGAATTCATGTATTTTTCTATAGCAACTGTTTTAGCTACATTCATACTCTCTTTCATGACATCACCTTGCATACCTGTTAATTTAAGTTCTAATAAAGAAGAAGATATTATTTTTTTTACTTCTATATATAATAAACCTCCTTGACCCAATGAATTTGCCCACAGACCATTAATTATACCAAAATCTGGTTCAGAGATAATATTTTTAATATTAAGTTCATGTCTATTTTTTAAATAATCATTTTTAACCATTTCATATGTCATATTTATTGGAAAACTTGTATTTTCATCAAAAACATTATTTAATAATTTTAAATTAATTTTTCCAATAATTTCAAATAATATTTCTTTTAATTTTCTAACACCAGGTTCGCAAGTATAATTATTAATTATGTTAATCAATACATCTTCATCAAAGGAAATAACATTTTCAAATCCAACCTTTTTATATATTTCAGGTAATATAAAATTTTTTGTAATAGTTATTTTTTCTTCTAGAGAAAGATGTTTAAATTTAATTCTATGAATTCTATCCAAAAGAATCTTATCAATAGCGTCAACATCATTGTATGAAAAAATAAATAATACTTTTGATAAGTCTAAATCTACTCCATTAAAATATTTATCTTGAAAAGAATCATTTTGAGTATAGTCTATTAAATGAGTTAAAATTCCAATTATTTCTCTACCGTGTTCAGTTTTACTAATTTTATCTAATTCGTCAATAAAAATTATTGGATTCATACATTTATTTTCCATTAATACATCTACAATTTTTCCCCAAGTAGATCCAACATATGTGTAATTGTGTCCTTCTAAAGTGCTACCATTTGATGAACCGCCAATAGCTATAAATGAAAAAGGTCTAGACATACCATCCTGGTCTTGTAAACATTTTGAAATACCTTTTTTAGCTAACGAAGTATTATGTGTTACTGTAAAATCTCCTAACAAAAATCTAGAATTACCATCTATTTGAAATCCATAATATTTATCCTCTTCTAAAGGAACTATTTTTATTCCTGTATTTAATCCATCCTTTATTTGTTTATGTTCTTTTACTTGTTTTCTCTCTAATAATACAGGTATTTCTTCACGACCACTGCCGGTTATAATAATTCTTTGATATTGTCCTGATTTCTTTTCGCCTTTATATATACAAGATTTCAAGCATTCCTTCATTGTTCCGCGAAATCCTAATGAGCGAACTAAAAATAAAATATCATCTGCTAATTTCTTATTTTTTTGAGTTATTTCTAATGAATTATTTATCTTATTATAATAACCATCACTATCAATTAAACCAGCTAATAATTTTAATCTATTCTCTCTTGAATTACATTTATATATTTCAGGAATATGCTTATTATTAATTAAGTTATGGTTTTTTAGATAATTTAATAGTTTGTTTTTATCACTTCTCCCTCCTGTATATCCAGTTGTTATATGATATGTTATCATACTTTTTTCATTTTTTCCCTGTGTAATTTGTAAACCATTAGCAAAAGCGTATTCTTTGAAATAATCTACGATTGGTTTTTCAATTGTAGTTATTCTTAAAGTTGACGAATCACCATCACCTAACCAATATCCTAGCGCATATGGTTCTAAATCTACTTCTTTTTCTTCAAAATCTAAACCTACCTTATATCCTTTTAAACATTCTTTTAAATACAATGGTAAACTTAAATAATCTTTTATACTAATATCAACTATATCATTTTTAAAATATCTTCTTCCTAATATCATTTGATGTTTATCTCCTTTTTTTCCTGCTTTTGTCATCTTTAAACTTAATATATGACTTTCGTTTACTATGTAATCATCTCCTTTTATTTGCTCTATTTTATACATTTTTTCTACACCACTTCCTAATGCTAATACATTTCGTGGTGTGCTATCATCACCCATTAATTTATCTTCCATAGTTATATCTTGAACCATTTTTATTTCACCATTTGAGAGCATAATAGGTGTGTCTTTTGACAAACATTTTCCCACTCCGGGGGGACCTTCAAAACCAAAACAATAGCCAGAATTTTCACCATTTATCCATTGAGCTATAATGGTTTCTATTTGTTCTTTTGCATTATCATGACCATATACTGATGAATCTAAATTTGCTTTAACATCTTTCATATATTGTGAAATAGTATCTATTTTATCTGTAATTTCTAATATATTTTTTTCTAATAATTTAATATTATTATATTCATTTTCATATTCAGGTAATATTTTTAAATAATTAAGAAGATCATCTTTTTCTTTTAAAGAATTTATAAAATTATTTACATTATTAAGTAAAAAATCAATTTTTTTATTAGCAATAACTAAATTGTCATGCTTGTAATTATTATTATTTATAAAATTATTTATATTTGTATTTATTTTTACAATGTCTGGTTTTTTTAATTTTTTAACATTAATAATATAATCATTTTTAATATTTTTTAATATTTCTGGAAGAATATTTTCACTAATATTTTTAATTATATTTTTTATTTCTATTATAGTATAAATATTTTTTTTATCAATTGTAAAATTTTCTATGTTTTTTATTATGGGCAAATCTAATAAAAATATAAATTGTGAATTTAATTCTTTTTTTATTGATAAAATATATTCTTCTTTATATATTCCAAAAGGAATTTTTAATAAACCATCTAAATAATGTCTCGCTTTAGAACCTGTATCTTCACTTTTAGCTTTAATTTCTTTTAACTTAACCATTGCTTTTTCTTTTATATTATTACTTGCTTTCATTAAGCAAATTTGTTGTTCTAATGGAATTTTTGTTTCATCATAATTACATAATTGATTTGTATAGTTAATTGTTTGTTTCATCGCATTTTTAAAATAAACTTTACAATTCCAAGGTAAACTATCATATAACATAGTTTGTTCTATAGTATCTATTGAAGACTGATTATCATTTGACAATAAATCATACAGTAAATATGACATATATTGATATTCATTATCATTTGATTTAACTAGTAAATTAATTAAAATATTTCTTTGAACATACAAATCACTATTTAAAAATTCATTAACTATTTGTGAAATATTTTTTTGTTTATAAAAATTATTTTGTGTTAATATTGATATGTATTTACTGTATATTTCATTATTATTTAATATTAACAGTTCTTTTAAAGTAAGAAATTTTTTGAAATTTTCCCAATCTTCATTTTTATATTCATTGTCTTTGGGTTTTTCACTCTCTAATTTAGAATATTTATCTATTATAAAATAATTATCTATGCACGATAATAATATATCATCTACCAAAGTTGAAATAACATAGGTTTCTCTCTTCTTAGAATTATGAATAATAACTTTAATGCCATATACTTGTATTTGAAATGTTTTATTTGTTCTAGATAAATCTAAACATTCTAGATTATTAGAATGTTCAATAATCATTTTATCATCTATAATTTTATTCTTTTGTATATATTTTTTATTTTTGTTAGCGGATGGATGATAATTTTTCCAATCTAAAATTTTATAACCAATAGGATGCGCATAATTACATAATAAGTTATATTTATCATTATCAATATTTTCAATCTTATTATTATCAAGTAATAAAGTAATTAATTTTTCAAAATATTTTGTTCCAGAATTACTAAATATAGAAAGTAGTTTATTTTTAATTTGTTTTATTTCATTGTATACATTTTCACAATCAATATTTATATCAGTCATTAATTTTTTATTTAGTTCATTTAAATCACCTGACAGTTTATCGAAACTATTAATTGTTGTATTTAATTCATTACCTGAAATAACATCCATAATTTTATAATTTTGCATAGCAGAAAAAGATTCTTTTATCATATCCTTCAAAAAAGAAATTTTTTCCTCAATATCTTTATAAATATTAATATTAGATATTACATTGCTCATTATATTATATTATACAAATTTAATAATTTTACAAATTGTTTTTAATTAATTTTATAAAATATTTAAATATTATTACATACTATTTATAATTACAAAATGGGAATTCCTAATTATTTTGTTCAACTTATTAAAAGGCACTCTAGTATAATAAAACAATTTTCTAATGATGCCATTAATATACATAATTTATACATCGATAGCAATTCTATTATTTATGATGCTATTAATAATATAGTTTATAATAATGATACTAATTATAATTATAAACTATATAAATATGTTTCAGAAAAAATAGAAGAATATTTAAATATTATAAAGCCTAAAAACAAAATTATAATTGCATTTGATGGTATTGCTCCTGTTGCTAAACTAGAACAACAACGCAACCGAAGATATAAAAGCTGGCTTCAAAATAATAATATTGATAAATGGGATACATGTAATATTACACCAGGAACTAGATTTATGCAAGATCTAAATAAATTTATTATCAATCATTTTAATAATCATAAAAATTACAAAAATATTGAAATTATGGTTACTGGATCAAATATAATAGGTGAAGGAGAACATAAAATATTTGATTATATAAGAAATAATAAATCATATCATAATAGCACTAATACAATTATTTATGGTTTAGATGCTGATTTAATAATGTTATGTCTTTCACATCTTTACATAAGCAATAATATATATTTGTTCAGAGAAACACCACATTTTATTAATTCATTAAATAATACACTATTTCCAGAAGAAAAATATTTACTAGATATTTATGAATTATGCGAAAATATTAAACAAGATATGTTATGTGAGATTAATACTGAAGATGAATATATTTTAGATTATATATTTATATGTTTTATGCTTGGAAATGATTTCTTACCACATTTTCCAGTATTAAATTTAAGAACAAATGGTCTAACATATTTAATTGAAACTTATAAAAATATTATTAGTATTAATAAAGACTATATAATCAAAAACAATAAAATAAATTGGAAAATATTTAAAAAATTAATAAATGATCTTGCTATAAATGAAGAAAAATATGGTATTGAAGAAATGAAAATAAGAAACAAAATGGAGAAAAAAATAAAACAGACAGTAAAAGAAGAAGATAAAGAATTACTGTTACCTATATTAGATAGAAAAGTTGAAAAATATATCAATATTGGAAGAGAAGGTTGGCAATATAGATATTATAAAGAATTATTTGATATTGAAATTAATGATGAAAGAAGAAAACAAATATGTATAAACTATTTGGAAGGTTTAGAATGGACTTTTAAATATTACACTGATGAATGTTATGATTGGCGATGGAAATATAATTATGAATATCCTCCCTTATTAGAAGATCTAAACAAATATGTACCTTATTTTGAAACTGAATTTATAGAAAATAAAAATAAGAATAATATTAATGAATTAACACAATTATCATATGTATTACCCAGAAATAGTCTTAAATTATTACCAGATAATTTATTCAAATATTTGATAACATACCATGAAGAATGGTATCGTTTAGATTATAAAGTAAAATGGAGCTTTTGTAAATATTTTTGGGAATCTCATATTGAAATGCCAGATATTAATATAGATGGATTAGAAAAATTAATATCTAAACTTATTATAAATGAAAAATAAAATTACAAAAAAAAAAATATATAAAAAGTATAAAAACTATAAAAAAAGTAAAATGACAAAAAATAAAAAATATATTAAAAGATACTCTAAAAAAAATACAAAAAAAAATAGAAAAAATAGAAAAAATAAAAAAGGTGGATTAAATGTAATAGAAGAACAAAAATTTAAAAAAAAAGATAATCGGTGGAAAAAAAATAAAGATAAATATGATTCTCTTAAAAAAACTAGTTGCGATAAAATTTCAAATTATAATGGTTTAATTACAAGATTAGAAACAAATTTTATTAATAAAAATAATTTAAAAGCTTTTGAAAATAATTATACTTTATTTCCTTATTGTAATGAAGAATTAAAAGGACCAGCTAGTTTAGATAAAGTTAATGCTCCTTTTACTAATTTAGAAGCCTTATATGCATTTTATAAAGTATTTGAAGCTAAATTTTCATCAATATCTCCTGTAATGATTGAAGGTAACTATACTTCAGTAGAATCACTTTCTAGTTCAAAAGGAGCTACTTCTCCTGAAAATGATCCAAAAATGTTTATTAAAGCATTAACTGCGTTTAATAAAAATTGTTTTATTGTGAGTCATTCAGGATTTATGAGTAAATTGTATGATTATATTTTAAGAACAGGATTAATTAATGAAAGTGATATGTATGGTGATATATATAATAATTATGATCCTGGACCAACAATTGAAGAAACTATTATGCAAAAAGGTATATTTGGTGGAGGAATACTAAAAAAAGTTGGATTACAAAGAGAAAGAGATTATGGTGTTTTTGATAATTTAGATATAATACAATTAATTTTTGATAATACAGGTAAAATACATTATCTATTAATAAGAAGATATTCAAATAATTATCAATTAGATAATGATATAAAAATTGATTATAAAGTATCAATTTTGAAATCTGTTTTTATAATGCGACATTGTCTTGGCTGTCATAATGTAACACCTGGAATAACAACTAAAATAGGACAGGCTTTTAAGCAAGCGAGAACTGGTGAAAATTTTGGATATTTAGATTGGTCATTATGTTTTGAGGATACAGTTGATGAAATGATAGCAGTAAGAAAAGATTTATATGGTTTATTAGAAAATTATGGAGGATTTAAAAGTTATACTTTTGGTTCTTCTGTAATATTTAGAGCGATATTAACAAGTATATTAATGTATAATGTTATTTCTAATATAGAAAGTGATTTAGATAAACAAAGTACTGCTCTAGATGTAGATGAAGAAATTGTAAAGGGAATACAAGAACCAAAAGATCCAGAATCACCAAATTAATTAATTAAGATAAAAAATATATAAAATTCATATTATATTTAAATATATAATATGAGTAAGAAAACTGTATTTACTGAATTATCAAAAGAAACACTTGAAAATTTATTAGAAAATTTGAATGAAGAACAAGCAATTCTTATAAAATTTGGAGCAACATGGTGTGGTCCATGTCAAAAAATAAAAAATTTATGCGAACAAAATTTTTCTACTTTCTCAGATAATTTAATTTGCGTAGATTTAGATGTAGATGATAATTTTGAAATTTATGGTCATTATAAAGTAAAAAAACAAATAAATGGTATACCTAAATTAATGGTATATTATGGTAAAAATAGTCATGAAAAATGGTTTTTACCAGATGACTCAGTATCAGGTTCCGATCATAGAGAAATTAACAACTTTTTTAATAGAATAAGAAAATATGTTAAATAATATATATATATATGGAAATCTTTTTATATATACATTATCTAGTAACCTTAAGTTTTGTAATATTACCATTTTTGCCATTAAAAATTATACTTGATTATAAATTATTTTTAGCTCCAATAGGAGTAACTATATACTGGCTTATATTTGATGGTTGTCATCTAAGTAAAATGCATAAAAATGAAAAAGAATACATTCATGATTTAATATATAATTTATTTAATATAAGTTTAACAAAAATTCAAGTAAAGCATTTTGTAAGTTTTAGTGTTTGTATAATTCCAACTATAATAATTTTGAGAATATTAATATATAAAAATTATTTTTGTAAAATATATAAATAATAAATGTTAGAAAATCTTGATTTAAATATTGAAAATTATAATTTAAATGATCTTTTGAATTTATTCAAATTAAAAAATAATTTTACTGAAGAAGATTTGAAAAATGCTAAAAAAATTGTATTAAAAACACATCCAGATAAATCAAAATTAGATAAAAAATATTTTTTATTTTTTTCATCAGCATATAAAATACTTTTTCAAATATATAATTTTAAGAGTAGAGTAGATGACAAAAATACTGAGTATTATATTGAAGAAGATGAAAATAATAAATTACTAATAGAAAAAATATTAAAAAAGGATAATTTCAATGAATGGTTCAATAAAGAATTTGAAAAATTAAATGTTAAAAATGGTAATGATGGTTATGAAGATTGGTTAAAATCTGATGAAAATATGGATTATAGAACTACTACAAAAAATAATATGGAGCGAGATATTTATGAAAAGAAAAAAGAATTACGTAGTATTATAAAGAGTGAAGAAGTAAAAAGTATTCAAGAATTACATGATAATAATATATTGGGATCTAAAGAAATACAAGAATATTCATCAGACATATTTGGAAATTTTCGATATGATGATGTTAAAAAAGCATATGTAGAAAGTGTTATACCTGTAACTGAAGAAGATATAAATCAGCAAAATATATTTAATAATTTACAACAGATAAATGATCATAGAAATAATCAAAATATAACACCGCTTTCTCTCGAACAAGCAAATAATTATTTACATAATATGAAAAATAATGATGAAGAAATAAATATAAATCGAGCTTATAATCTAGCTTTAGAAAATGAAAAAAATAATAAACTAAATAACGAATGGTGGAAAAATTTACGTCAAATAAAATAAGTATTTATTATATATGTCACAAATAGATGATTTGCCAGATTACGAAGAATATGAAGAACCAATGGGAAAAAAATACAAATTAGATGTTATGAAAACTTATAAAAGACCTGAAATTTTGCCACATTATATAATAGTTGGTCATGGTCAAGTAAGATCATATGCTACATTTCAAAATATTTATAAATGTAATATAAATTATTTTTGTACTAGAGGAAATGTAATGCTTGGATATATTCATAATCGAGAATATTTAATTGAACAAATGAATAGAATGTGTAACAAAAATATTATAGTAAAAGAGGTATTAAAATATGGCGAAGAAATAGATAATACAGAATATTCTGCTACAAATGAAATTGAACAGCAACTGTTTGGTATATATGTATGTAGTAATTTAGATGCACCTATATTTCGTTTTGATTTAACAAGAACTTATACTTTAGAAGAGTTATTAGGTATTATTAGAAATTATACAGTTGAATATTATAATACAGATTATTTTGAAGTATCTATAATTGGTTGTAGACCAGTTGATGAAAATCCATATATAGAACCAAAGGAAATACATACTGAAAGATTAACTGGAAGTAAAAGAAAATATTCACAAATTGGAAATGGTAAAAAAACCAAGAAAAAAAATAAAAGAAAATACAAAAAATCTAAAAAATATAAAAATTTAAAGAAAGAATATAAAACAAAAAGAAAATATAAAAAATCTAAAAGAAAATATAACTAAATAATATATATGAATAATTATTACTATGTATTATTTATTGTAATTTTTTTATTTATAAATATTTACTATCATAAATTATTAAATAATGAAAATAACAGTGAAATGAAAAAACATATTGAATATGTTAATAAATATTTGATAAATAATGATAATTTAGAAAATTCAAAACCCTTATTATGGATATATGTTGAAAATAGTAATAGTATAATTCCAAGTAAAAATCAAAGAAGATGGTTAAATTTTGGTTCAAGAAATACAAATGATTTAAATATGCCATTCCAAAATCTTACAATTAATAGTATAATAAATAAATGTAAAAATGATTTTAATATTATTATAGTTGATGACGATTGTTTTAAAAACATTATTCCAAATTGGAATATTGATTTAAATAAAGTTGCCCTACCAATTAAATATCATTTACGAAATTTAGCACTAATGAACACTCTTTATTATTATGGTGGATTATTAGTTCCATCATCATTTGTTTGTTTTAAATCATTATATGAATTATATTACAGTTCATTATGTAAAAGTGATATGTTTTCATTTGAGTTTGTAAATAGAACATTAAGCGCAAATGAAAGTAAATTTATTATGCAACCTAACTTTATTGGATGTAAACAAGAATCAGAAAATATGAAAAAATATATAAATTATTTAACTATATTAAACTCAAAAGATTTTGTAGCAGAACAAGATTTTATTGGAACAGCGAATTTATGGCTAGAAAATAATAATATAATGAAAATCGATGGATTATATATTGGAACTAAGGATGCTAATGGAAAAATGGTTATAGTTGATGAATTAATAAATAATACATATTTAGATATACATCAAGATTCATATGGATTATACATTCCATGGTATGATATAGTTAATAGAATTAACTTTCAATGGTTTGCTCGACTTAATGAAAAACAAGTTCTTGAAAGTGAAACAAATATAGGTAAATATATATTATTATCTGGTCATGGATATATATAATATGTTATATCATATGTAGATTTTGAATAAATAATTTTTGATACAAAATTTATATTGTTTATTTTACACAATTGTCTAATTATAGTCATAAATTTAGAATAATTATCAACATTATCAATATATTTACGTTTAGATACATGATAATAATCTTTTATATCATCAATAAAATCTTTAATTATATCTAAAAAAATCGCTCGTTTATAATATGATTTATTAATCAAATAATAATTATTATTATTATTATAAGCAAATTTTTCTATAAAATTTATGAAAGATTCTTTTGGATATGTCTTTATAAATATTTGTGAAGTCATATATCTATTAATAGATATAATAAAATATATTATTCTAATATATTTTGAATAATTTCTTTATTAAAAAAAGCAAGTTCAATAGGATCTTCATGAACATTATAAAAAATAGAAATATATTTACATAATATTTTATTAATTATAATTTTTTGTTTATTATTTAAAATATTGGAATACTTAATATAAATAAAATACTCATCATAAATATCCATTAAAGTATATCCAATATTATAAAAATTATAAAGTATTTTTAATGATTCATTAAAGTTGTTTTGTATAGATAATTTAGTATAATTTTCCAGAGAGAAATATGATATATTTGTACATAAAATATGTAAATTTTCTTCAGTTATTGATTTATTATATAATTTAATTTTTTCTAAATAATTAATTATATTTCTAATTGAATAATTACTTATTTGATATAACTTTTCTTTAACGAAATCTTCTATTCTTATTTTTTCAGTTGTTACTATTTTAGTAACAATCTTATCTATTATATTTTTATTAATAGATTCTATTTTTAAAATACTTACTCTTGATTTTAAACTATCGATTATTTTATGAATATTAGAACATGACATTATAACATTAATATTATTACTATATCTATCTATATAATTTCTAAAAACCTGCTGACATTGTTCATTTATACTATCAATATCATCTATTACTATAGTTTTTTTCTTATTAGATAAAGTTATTGTTTGGCAAAAGTTTTTAACTTCATTTCTATAAAAAGTTATACCTTGTTCTTTTAAAGAATTTATAATTAATATATCACTATGAAGAATATTATCTTTATAATATTCTTTCAAAATACATTCTATTAATGTTGTTTTTCCAGAACCAGAATCTCCCAATAATATAATATTCAGTTCATCTATATTTATATAACTATTAATAAGTTCTTTTAAATTATTATTTGATAAAAATTCATTTAATGTTTTTGGTTTATATTTAAAAATAAAAGGTTCATCCATTATAATATTAGTTAAAATAGTATTTAAGTTAATCTATATTATTTAATATAATGGATTACTATAAAATATTAAATATTAGTGAAAATACATCACTCGATGATATTAAAAAAAGTTATAGAAAAAAAACACTTGAATATTATAAAAACAATAATAAAAACATAGAAATTTTAAATGAAGCATATAATTATTTTATGCATAACCATGATAAAATAACTCCTTATAATAATGTCAATATAGATAAAATTAATATAGATAATGTTAATAGAGTAAGAAGCGTTAATTTAAGTGAAAAAATATATATTGAGGATAATAAAAGAAATAATCAAGAAATACCACAAGATATAATAATTAACAAAAACATTACACTGAAAGAATCTTATAGTGGTTATATGATTCCTATAAATATTGAAAGAAGCAAAATAGTAAATAATAGTAATTACACTGAATATGAAACTATATATATAAATTTACCAAAAGGTATAGATAATAATGAAATTATATTGTTAGAAAAAAAAGGTAATATTGTAAATAATTTAAAAAGCGATGTTAAGATAGTAATTAATATTAATGAAACATTTAATTTTTCAAGAAGCGGTTTAGATTTATATTATCATAAAAATATATCATTAAAACAAGCTTTATGCGGTTTCAAATTCAATATAGAATTTTTAAATAATGAAAATATTGTAATCAATAATGAAAAAGGTAATATAATACACCCAATGACGACTAAAATTATAAAAAATTTTGGAATGGAACGCGATAATATGAAAGGCAATTTAATAATTATTTTTGATATTTCTTACCCTGAATATATTGATAAAAATAGTGCTAATAAATTAGAGAAAATATTCAATGATTTATCATAGCAAATGAATTTAAATACATATTTGTATTATATTAATTAATATAGACATATGAGCACAACTATGAGATTAAAAAAGGAACTAGGTGATTTATTTTTAAATCCATTACCCAATTGTTCAGCATATTTACTTAACGACAATGATTTATTTACATGGGAAGCTAAAATAATTGGACCTGAAAATAGTCCATATCATAATGGCATTTTCAAATTAAAAATTGAATTTCCACAAGATTATCCATTTAAACCACCAAAAATTGTATTTTTAACAAAAATATATCATTGTAATATTAATAATTCAGGTGGAATTTGTCTAGATATTTTAAAAGATATGTGGAGTCCAGCATTAACTGTAAATAAAATTTTATTAAGTATATCATCTTTACTAGATGATCAAAATCCAAGTGATCCCTTAATGCCAGAAATTGCAAATCAATATATAAATAATAAGGAAGAATTTTTCAAAACAGCAAAAAAATATACTCAATTATATGCTATTAAAAAATCAAAATAATATGAATATATAAAAATAATATAATGTTTGTTATATTATTTTTGTAAATCTAATTTTTAATATATTTTTTCTTAATTTCAGCAGAAACTAAGTAAATAGAGTTTTCTGTACAAATAATTAATACATCTCCAGATTTTAATAAGTTAACAATAGGGCTAGTATATTCTTCTGAATTTTTTACTAATAATTTTTCATCGGAATTTTCTTTTACACCAATAACTACTTTTTTTTCAAGTGAATCTTTCCAGTAATCTAACAGAATAGGTTTATCTTCAACAATTGAAAGTTTCGCAATTGATTCCCAAAGAGAAGCTGGTGGTAAACGGAAACTTGTTTTTTCTTCAGCCATTTATATTAGTAAAATTATATAACCTTTAAATACTTATAATTCTAATATTTTAAATAATATATATATATATTATGTCTATTAATAAAAATAGTTATAATATCACTATTCATGATAACTACAAGCAAAGTATAAATTATAATGTTGAAAATATATTAGAAAAATATTTAAGCATTCTTACCGATTATTTTAAACATTTAGAAGAGAGTAACTTTAATATTTATAATAGATATTATAAATATATAATAATTAATGGAGTGAATTGTATAAATAATATATTCAAAATATTATTGCTATATACAAATAATATAGAATTAGTGCTATATCATACACAAAAATCTTTTATTTATTACATTGAATTTATTACACAAATCGGCGATGAAAATAATAATTTTTTACAATTAAATTCTAAAGATGCTACTTTATTTGTATACAAAAAAACTATTTTTGAAATCAATAATGATATAAGAAAAGATTTTTCCATTAAAAAAGATAATAGAGAGATTTTAGATAATATTAATAATTATATATTATTAGCTAAAAAAATTATTGATGATTTTATTAATATAAACGATGAAAATATTTATAAAAATCTTCAAAATAAAATATTACCTATATTAAAAAAGTTAATAGAAGTTTTATTCATAAATAATATTGATATCAATTTACAATACAAAATAGAAACAGTAGAAATTATTTTAAATAAACATAGTACTAATAGTGAAAATTTTATACTAAATCTTCAAACCATAATTAAAAAAATTAAAAAAAAATATAACATAATAATATGAATGAAAAAACATTCAATTTAAATACTAATGCAGAAAATTTAAAAATTTTTCTTCTAAATAATTATTATAAACGAAACTTTAGAATACCAAAATTAAATAAAGATATTATATCTGTAATAAATGATTATGCAATCTCCAATTTTGGTAAAAAAACACAACACCAACACATTAATGACAAACTAGAAACACAATTTCTAATTAGAGTTATAGATTTTAATTCAATACTTAAATTTATAAATGAATCATTAAAAAAGGAATTGGAAAAGGGAAGAAACAAAATACTAGACACAGAAAAAAAATCTTACCAAAATTATACTTCATTTGCTGAGAAATCAGACGGATTATATGATACTGTTCAAAAAATAAGAAATTTAAGAAAATCTCTTTATGATTTAAAATATGATACTCAGGCTATAAAAGATTATAAACACCTTCTAGATATAAATCATCACGCGATAAATTTTGAAAAAATGTTATTTGAGTCTAAAAAATCAAATTATGTTCAACCAATTTCTGAATCTGATAAAAAAAAAGCAGAAATAGCAGATATGCATCTTAGTTTTTTTTTAGTAGATGACCGGCCAGTAGAACTATTAACAAATTTTTTAAATAAAGTAGCTGGTGATAAAAATTTAGAATTTATAAAAGAATATATAATTAATAATGCAAGTAATATTGTAGCAAAAGGAGGAGCATTAAAAAAAATTTACACCAAAAAAAGAAAAACCAATAAAAGAAAAAAACTAACAAAAGGGAGAAAAAATAGTCTTTAATTTTATTTAGATTATCACATAAATAAAATTAAAATAATAAATAATTGCAATTGTATTTTTAAATGTTTTCTAAGTTATTGATTGACATAAATTATTTTTTTTCTAACTTGTTTCTTTTTTTTTACTACACTTTCTGTATCGATATTATTTGTAACTATGTCTAAATATTCATCTTCTAATATTTTTTTAATAAAATTATAAATGTTATATAGAATATGTTCATCACATTTACCAACAATTAAAACACTTCCTGTACGAAATATCATAAATGAAATTTTAAAAATATTATCTGAATTATTTGTAATATCTATATTATTAATTTGTCGACCGGTATTATTATCTTTTTCTATATCATAATAAAATTCACATTGAATACCTGGATATGAACATGGGTCAAAAGAACTATTTATTTTATATTTATATTTTAAAATATCAAATAATTTCTCTCTATTTATGTAATATCCACAATTGAAATTAGAATTAATAAGAACTGTTTCTGTTTTTTCTTTTAAATAATGTATATCACCTTCATTAACAAAAGGTTTCAATATTTTTATTAAATTATCTAACACAATTATTAATAATTCATCATTTTGAATTCCAGGAATTTCTAATTTTCCAGTATTAAATACTTTAATATGTATCTCTCTAAAAATATCATTATATAAAAGTCTCATTATTAAAACAAAACAATTATAAAATGCACTTTTCTTTTTTGTTCTATAACTTACAATATCTTTTTTACATAATCCAATACTTATTTTACGAATATCTTTGAACTTTATTCTACCTTCTGGATTCATAATTTGTGTTATAATATTTTGTTCAACGTATTTTAATTTTTCTAATTTTTTTTCAACAATATTTATATCTTCTTTATTTGTAAAATTAAACTTCATCTGCTTTTTGATAATTCCAACTTTAGGAATATTATAATCTATTAATGGAATTTTCCAAAATATTTCATGAAGATTTATTGGAATAGATAAATAGGATATTTTTGTTTTTGTTGATATATACAATTCACTAGATTTAGGAATCTCTTTTTTATTATCCATAACACTATTATTGGCTATATTAATATTATCATTCAATAAAAATTTTTCCCATTCTTCTTCCAAAACTTCGTCCATTTTATATAATTAATTTTTTATTTTTAATTATATTTCAATTATTTTCTAATTATATTTTAAAATGAATAATTATTCAAATGAATATAAAGAAACTGTTATACCAAAATCTCTTCCTATTAAAATAGTTAAAAAAAATAATGAGAAAAAACAAACAGAAGGCGAATATACTGACGAGTATTTATTAGATTTCAACACTTTTAACCCTAGCAAATTTTCTCCTCCTTCAGAATGGAAATTTAGATTGGAATCTAGAATTAAAAGTTATGAAAATTTACAAGTATTTATTGATAATTAAATATAAATATGATATTATATAATTAATATTAATATCTAAATTATGTATAATAAATTTGAACTTATCTATGTATTCTATAATATTATCTTTAAAATCAAAAATTATATAGGAAGAGTAATTTTTTATAATATTTTTTTTATCAATATTATAATTGTTACTTATACCATTTAAGTATTTTATAAAATTATTTAAATTATTACTTTTTGCATAGTTTGTTATATTTTCATAATTTTTATTATTTAATATCTTATCATTTTTTTTTGATTGAAGGTGATTTATCATACTTCTAACATCGGATTTATAGTAATTATATAGTTTTTCAAAAGTGCTATTATTACAATCTAATTTCTCATTATTTTTTATATTATTTAACATATATATTATATCTTTTTTTGGTAATTCATTAAATTTTATTCTTATAAATAATGATTGTAGAGCAGAGTCTATTTTACTTATATAATTACAAATTAAACAAAATCTAATATTGTTTTTATTGTCTTCTAACAAATATTTTAATGCTTGTTGTGCGTTTTTTGTCATATAATCTACTTCATCTAATATTACAAATCGCAAACCTTTTATAAAAAGACAATTACTATTAACAAAATTATTTATTTGATTTCTTATAATATCTATTCCTCTCTCATCTGAAGCATTCAAATGTACTATTAGACTTTTATTAACTTCATTATTATTTTCTTGATATTTATTTATTAAATTAATAATAGTAGTTGTTTTTCCAGAACCAGGAGGACCATATAAAAGAAGATTTGGTATATAATTATTTTTTAACATATTTTCAAATATTTCCTTATTATAATTATCTAGAACAATATCATCAAAATTATCTGGTCTATATTTTTCTACCCATGGAATATTATTTTTATTATTTATCATTTAAAATTATTATTCAAATTAAATTTAAATTGATTTTAAATTTAATTAAAAATTTAACATTATTTTTATAATAAACTATGGGAACACTTGAAATAATTATGGGACCTATGTTTTCAGGCAAAACAGAATTACTTATCGAGAAATATAATACATGTAAAGAACAAGTAGACCAAGAAAACATTGTAGCATTTAATTACTACAAAGATACTCGCTATGGAGATAATAAAATTATTTCTCATAATTCTAATCAAATCCCCTCTATTAATATAGAAACATTATCAGAAATATTTGAAGATAATGATTTTTCAAAAAGAACACATATTTTTATAAATGAAGCGCAATTCTTTCCTGATTTAAAACAATGTATTATTAATTTAGTTGAAAAATATAATAAAAATGTTGTTATTTGTGGGTTGGACTCAGATTTTAAGAGAGAAAAATTTGGTGATATGTGGGACCTTATTCCATATTCTGACTATATTGTTAAACTAAAAGGAATATGTAATGATTGTAGTATGCCTTCACTATTTACTTTTAGAATTACAAATGAAAAAAATCAAGAGGTTATTGGAGTTGAAAATTATATACCATTATGTAGAAAATGTTATAATTCAAGATAAATTCTTATAATTACAGTTAAAACATTTATTAAAAGTATTTAAATTAATTTTTTTTTATTTAATTAAAAATGGATTCTAATCCTTTACCTGAAAAAAAGAAACGTGGAAGAAAATCAAAAAAAGAGCTTGAATTAATGAAAAATTTAGAGTTAGAAAAATCGGAAGAAGATAATGAAATTAAACAACCAAAAAAGAGAGGGCGAAAACCTAGAGGCGGAAAAATATTTCCAAAAATTAATAATAATAACTCACTTATTAATGAAAAAAATAATATTATTTTACATTTAAAATGTAGTATGAGCGATATTAATAATAAAAATTATGATGAAAATATTCAACATTTTCAGTTCAATGAAACTAAAATTGGAGATTTAAATTATGAAGTAATAAATAAAAAGCAAAATATTACATATTCTAATAATTATAATATAGATGACAATATCGAATTAAATAATGATAAAAATACTTCCGATAATACTAAAAGCATTCATGAAAAAATAGAAGCTTTATCATATAATTTACATACAAATAATGTTTGTGATAAAAAATCTGCATGTTTTTGGTGTACATATGATTTTGATAATACACCTATATATATTCCAAAATATGAATTAAATAATTCATATAATGTATATGGATGTTTTTGTAGCCCGGAATGTGCTTGTGCTTTTCTTATGAATGATAAAGATATTGATAATGCATCACGTTTTGAAAGATATCAGTTATTAAATAATATTTATTGTAAAATATATAATTATAATAAAAATATTAAACCTGCTCCTAATCCTTATTATACATTAGAGAAATTTTACGGTAATCTAACAATTCAAGAATATAGAAAATTATTAAAAAATGAAAGATTGCTTTTAATTGTAGATAAGCCATTAACTAGAATATTACCAGAATTATATGATGAAAATAATGATAATAATTATTTAAATAAAGGGTTACAAAGTAATTCCATCATGAAAAAAAATACTACTATTTCAAAAAGCAATATTTTGAGCGAAAATTTCAATTTAAAATAATTTAATAAAAATAAAATAAATTATTTTATTTTATGTTAAATCTACTATTTAACTTCATCTATCTCTGGTTCATCTTTTTCTTCAATATTTTCTAATTTTTTATTTTTCATATCATTTATTTGATTTTGCATTTTTTCTATATATTCTTGTTTTTTCTTTTCATACTCTTGTTTGGCTCTATAACTTTTACAACCATCATCCATTAATGTTCTTATTTCTTTATAGATTTTTTGATTTATTGTTCTAGAATCTTTATCATTCTTTTTTTGTATTCCCATTTCATTTTTAATAACAGTCATATAATCATATTTATTATCTTTCAATTTTTCCTTAGCTTTTTCTAAAGATAATTCTGTTTGACGTGTTACCATTAACGCCATTTCTTCAAATAGTTTTTCGTTTATCATTATATTACTATTTATAATATTTTTTAAATGATATTAAATAGATATAATTAATATAAATAAACATATGAATAGTAGCGAAAGTATTCATACAATTTTTTCAAATGTTATCGATAAATGGTGTGATAATTTTAAAAAAGAAATGGAACCTTTATTGAATGTTGTGGATAATATTCATATGAAAAATAATATTATTAATGAAATTTTAAAATCTATGCCTGAATATAAATTACTTGAAGAATACAATAAAAAATTAATTATTGAAAATTCACAACTAAAAAATAAATTACAAAATAATATTACTTTACCTGAAGATTCTAAAGAACTTGAATTATGTATTAGTGATTATGAAATATTAGAAAGTAATAATAATATTGATTCTGTAAAAAATCCTGATAATATTATTATTAATAATAGTCAAGAAGATAAAAAAAATAAAAATGAAGAACATGATGAAGAAAGTGAGGAAGAAGAAAGTGAATCTGAAGAAGAAGAAAAAACTAAAATTGAACAGGAAAAACCCAAACATCAAGAAAGTCAAGGCAAGGAGGGAGAAACAGAACTAGAAGACGAAGAGGAAGGTAAAGATGAAGGCGAAGAAGAAGAGGAACATCAAGAGGAAGATGAAGGTGAAGAAGAAGATGAAGGTGAAGAAGAAGATGAAGGTGAAGAAGAAGATGAAGGTGAAGAGGAAGAGGAAGATGAAGGTGAAGAGGAACAGGAAGATGAAGGTGAAGAGGAAGAGGAAGATGAAGGTGAAGAGGAGAAGGAAGAAAGTGAAGAAGAAGAGGAAGGTGAAGAAGAAGAAGTTTTTTTAGTTGAAATTCAAGGAAAAAATTATTACACGGATAGTGAAAAAAATGGAACTATTTACCAATGTTTAGAAGATGAAGATATTGGTGATAAAGTAGGATTTTTTGATAAAAATGGAGTAGCTATTTTTGATTAATTATTTATTCTTTTAATATATTATATGTTAATTAATAATTTATGTGGTCCAGCGTTAATATATTTAGTTTTTTCTTTAATGCAAATAATAATAGATATTTTTAAAGAATTATATAATACAGCATTTCTTAAATTTATAGTAATGATTGTTTTTACAATACTTTTAAATATTTTATGTGAAAAAGGTTTAGGAGTTGTATCTTGGATGATAGTGTTTGTTCCGTTTATTTTTATGACATTAATAACATCTATATTATTATTTACTTTTGGATTAACGCCATCAAGAGGTAGAGTAGGAGATTATGAAGTAAAATATTATGAACCAGAAAGACAACCATCTTCATATAATAGCGATGATGGTGAATTATTAAATAATTATTATGAAGAAGTTGATAAAAATAATGATAAAAAACATCATAAAAAACATCATAAAAAACATCACAAAAAAGAATATGAATATAATAACAACTATAATAATTATGATAATGATTATCATAATGATGATAATTATGATGTTTATAATGATGAAAATTATAGAGAAATTAGAAATAATACTGATAGAAGATCAGAAGAATATTATGAGGAACATAATTAAAAAATTTATAATTTAAAAATAAAAGACATTTATAATAATATGAATAAAGCAATCATATTATTAAATAATATATATTATTTACTTATAAAATTCAATACATATTTTCTATTTTATTCTAATAGATTATATAATAAATTTAAAAAAAATAAAAAAATACAAAATTTAATTTATGTAAAAAGTTACATAGAATTTGATAATAATAATGTAATTTTTGATTATGATTTTATAATTTACAAATATTTATTAGATGATTTACTAACATATAATTTATTTACAAAAACTTATTTTAATAATATAAATAAAAAAATATTTCTATCAAATTATCAACCGCAACTTACTGAATATAAATTCATATTAGTAAAACTTTTTTATAATAATAAAGATTATGATATAACAAATATTATAAAAAATAAAAATAATTACTTTTATGTAGAAAATAATAAATTATTTGATAAAGTTTTTATGGAATGGTTTTGTAAAAAATTTTTAAATATTGATTACGATTCATCAATGTATATTGAGCTTTATGATAATTTAATGAATAAACATCAAATTTATAATAATAATTATATTATTCTAAAAAAAAATAATTTTGATATTATATAATTCTAATATTATTTATAAAATAATATAAATAATATTATCATAATTTATATTATATTGATGGCAAAAAGTATTGATAATTTACATTACCTAAAAAACAAATGGACTCTTTGGTCTCATTTACCTAATGAGACTGATTGGAGTTTAAATAGTTATAAAAATATAACTAATTTTAATACAGTTGAGTCTATATTAACTTTATATGAAAATTTGCCAGAAAATATAATTAAATACTGTATGTTATTTATAATGAAAGAAGGTATAACACCCGTATGGGAAGATGAACATAATCGTAATGGTGGATGTTTTTCATATAAAATTAATAATAAATTTGTTGCTCAAATTTGGAAAGATTTATCATATTCATTAATGGGTGAAACATTAACAGAAAATGATTCTTTTAATAATAACATCAATGGTATAACTATATCTCCAAAAAAGAATTTTTGTATAATCAAAATTTGGATTTCTAATTGTGATAATACAGATCCTAATATTATTAAAAATATTGATGGATTATTTCCAAATGAATGTTTTTTTAAAAAACATATTTAATTATTTTGGTAAAGGCGACAAACATAATTTAATTTCTCCAAGAGATGCTACATTATATTTTACAACTAATGGTAGATCATTTTCTAAATATATTTCTATTTGACTACATAAATTAGTACATTTAATAAAATAACCTAAATTCTTCAATGAAAATTCTCCTTGAATAATTTTACTGTTATCTTGTTTTTGGATAAATTCCATAACTCCATCTGATTCTGTTCTACATATTTCAGCACTGGCAAATTGCCCTTGACATCTAAAGATTAATTCTGAACCAACCGAATTTATTTCTATTTTATCCGAAATACATGATAAATCACGAATTATTTTTTGAAAATCACTTGATGGTAAATTCAATATAGAAGCGAATTTTACTTCTGGCAACTCTAATTCTTCTTGATCGGGTTCAATTAATCTTAATTTTTGTGTTTTACATTGTTTAATATCGCCATTTTCAAATTTTAAACCAAGGTAATGAACAATACCATCGCTATAATCACTGTTTTCAATGTAAATTGTTAAAGTATCATCGTTATCTATAGTATTAATTAATCTGAATAAATGAAACATATTAACACCTATAACTATTTTCTCACTTTTACATTCAAATAATTCAAAGTTTTTAGCATCTAAAAATAAATGAGCTAGAATTGTATGTGTTCTATCCATATTAACAATTTTTATCCCATTACTTTGAAAAGTAATATTAGTTTCTAATAATATATCCTTTAATGCTGTCATTAAAGTTCTAAAAGGAGCAATTTGAACTGTTTGAATTGTTAATATATTATTTTCTTTATTTGACATATAATTATCTATTATGCGTATTTTTTAAATACTTATGAAAGATTAATAAAATTATACATTTATTATTAATTTATTTTAATAATAAATAGAATAAATACTTTTTTATTTTCTTATTTTAATAAACTAGAATGTTTGTTCGTAAATTATTTAGCTTAACAATTATATTTATCAAAAATAATTAAATTACTTATATTACATGAGAGAATGTCATTAATAATAATTTGATTATAATTAATATCAACTTTTAATTTTTCTCTCAAAGTATTATTTATTTTTTGTAATTTTTCAAACATTTGTTGAGAGAATAAGCAATTATTTGTTGATTTTATTTTACAAATTATTTGTTTTGATAATTTTAAAAACATATCTTCCATTCTTGCTATTTGTATACATAAACTTGGCAGTTGTAAATTATTTATAATATGCTCAAATTCTTTATTATTTTCTAATGAATTAAAATTAAAAAATTTTGTAATATATTTTCTTCTTCCAGCTATTAATTTATAATTATTATCTATTAATCTCTCAATAGAACATTTCAAAACTTTTATTCTCTCACCACCTTTTAATCTTACTTGCTTAACTTTTCTACTACCATATCTGGAACCCACTTTTTTTAATGTTTTTGTAGCCATTTTTAAAGCCTTGCTATTTTTACTACAACCTTCTCTCAATAAATTTATATCGACTGCTGATGCTTTGCCACCAGTTATGGCACTAGCTAAACGAGCCCTAGCCCATGATTCTGCTGTTTGATTGGGGCGTGAACCAGATGAATAGTAAGCCCCTCTCCCTTTATTTGCTATTTTTTTTAATGTTTTCATGGAACATTTTGTTTTTTTAACTAAATCTTTAGATGGTTTTATACTTTTAATTTTATATATTCTTTGAGCATTTAAAACATGATTTGATTTTTTAAATTTGAAACTTTTTACTTTCTTTCTTGTATGATATTTGCCTTTTTTATATAATTTTCTTGATTTTAATAATTCTTTTTTTAATCTATTTTTATCTCTCTTTGATAAATGCTTTGGTATATATCTTTGAGGAACATTAACCATTATATATTATATAATTATATTTTATTATATAAATATATATGGCCGGAAAATGCCCACCTGGTGTAATATGTATTGAAAATATGACAGTTACTTTAGTAATTCTTTCCATTTTAACTGTCTTTTTCCTTTTTTATTTTATAAATAATAATTCAAATAATAGAAAAAATAATGATCAAAATATCAATTACAATATAGATATTAACAGAGAAAATACTAATAGTTCAAACCAATCTTTATTTCCTAATTTATCTAATTTAACCGGACTATTTCCAAGACCCTCCTTTTCATTTTCAAATATTAGCAATGATGTTTTAATGAATCCTTATCAACCACCCGTGAGAGATGATCGCATTTTTCAAATGGATTATACTAATTCTCCAAATAAAGTTCCTATTAATATTCAAACTCAATCAGTTGATACTAATTATCGCCAAATAGGAATTTTAACTAGAATAGGTGGAAAAGAAACAATATTACCATTAATGGGGAAACCTTTAATAACAAATAGAGATAGATGGAATTTTTATACACTTTCAGAAAGTAATAATATGATAAAGTTACCTATTACTTTTAAAAATAGAAGATGTATGAGTGAACAAGGATGCGACAATATCTATAATGGCGATACTGTATATGTTGAAGGTTATAATGATGCCTTCAAAGTTACTGCTTACGATAATAATGTGATTAGATATTTACCATATATTTAATATTTTATATTAAAATAATATATACATAATTAAATGGTGGCAACTGATATTGCATACACGATAAATTTAAAAGCTAGACAATATTCAGCATCTTTAGATAAGTGTGGAAAATGTCCACCTAAAATATTACACGGTAATGGTATTCGCCGTTCATGGACTGCTGGGTCATTTTTACTTGACGGAAATCATTTAAATAAAGAACGTCTTTGTGCGTCTCGTATAAATAATACTATTTTTGGTCCAATAAATGGTAAAACTATTTTTGTTAAAAATAATTTAAATGTTTATGGAAGATATGCTGGATTTCCTGGTGGAAGTGGTACCCCCATAAGAAATAGATTCTAAGAAAAAAAATATAATAATTTTATGTTTAGGAAATTATCTCAATATAAAATATAAATGGTTAAAAAACACATGAAAGGATCTGACAACAAATACCACATCGGTGGTAAAGTATATGACATGTTAATTGGTTCACGCGCTCAAGTATGGCACGGAACTGCCTACAAAACAGCTGGTAATCTTAAAAAAGACCACTTATACATGAATAAACACGGTCGCATTGTATCAAAAAGAAAACACGAAACAGCCAAAAAAGAAAAACGTTTACAAAAATATGGTTACTTTACCAAAAAAGGTAAATTTGGTGCTGTTAAACAAGGAACCTCAATGAAAAAATCTAGAAAAGCTAAAAAAGCGAATAAATCTAGAAAAGGCAAAAAATCTAGAAAAAACTAAAAATAAAATATATAAATAATATATAATGGCTTTAACACGTAGAAGAGGAAAAGGTAAAGGTAAAAAAGGCAAAACTAAAGGTAAAAAAGGCAAAACTAAAGGTAAAAAAGGAGGCGTTGGAACTAAAAGCATGCTTGCTACCAGAAGAATCGCGGCTTTAAAAAGAATTAAAAAATTTATGGGTGGTAAAAAAACCCGTAAACACTAAAAATTTAATTTAAAATAAATTATTTATTAAATATTTATTTTAGGTATTTTACTTTAAAATTGAAAATAAATTATTTAAAGATAGAAACATAAAAACATTACACATGGCATCTACTGATTTGAACAAGTATCAGAAAAAAAATGATAAGGAACATATTTTAGATAATCCTGACACATATGTTGGATCTGTAGAAAAAGTTGATGCTGATGAATTTATTTATCATTCTAACAATATTGTTAAAAAGAATATTACATATATTGCCGGATTATATAAATTATTTGATGAAGCAATTGTAAATTGTAGAGATCAATCTGTTAGAATGGAACAAGCTGTTAAAAATAAAGAAGATAATATTCACCCATTAACTTATATCGATGTTTCAATTGATGGTGATGGTGTTATTACTATGACAAATGATGGTAATGGTATTGATATTGCCGAACATCCTGAATATAATATTTGGATTCCAGAATTGATTTTTGCTCATTTAAGAACTTCAACTAATTATAATAAAACTGAAAAGAAAATTGTTGGAGGAAAGAATGGTTTTGGCATTAAATTATTATTTATTTGGTCGACATGGGGGAAAGTTGAAACAGTTGATCATATGCGTGGATTAAAATATAGTCAGGAATTTCATAATAATTTAGATATTATTGATAAACCAAAAATTACAAAATGTAAAACAAAACCATATACAAAAGTATCATTTAAACCTGATTATAAAAGATTAGGACTAGAAAATGGATTAACAGAAGATATGATTAATTTATTTAAAAGACGAACATATGATATTGCCGCTGTTACAAATAAAGATGTTAAGGTTAAATTAAATTCACAAATTATTCCTATTAAAACATTTCAACAATATGTCAAAATGATTATAAATGATACAGATCATAAATATGAAGCACCAAATGAACGTTGGGAATATATTGTATCACTTGCCCCTGAGGGTGAGTTTTATCAGGTGTCATTTGTAAATGGAATTTATACATCAAAAGGTGGTAAACATGTTGATTATATTATGAATCAAATTATTAAGAAAATTACGCTTTATATTAAAAGTAAAAAGAAGATTGATGTTAAACCAAGTGCTATTAAAGAAAATATTGCTCTGTTTTTAAGATGTGATATTGAAAATCCTGCTTATGATAGCCAAACTAAAGATTATATGAATACACCATCAACTAAATTTGGCTCTACATGTGATGTTAGTGACAAATTTATTGAAAAAATTTGTAAAATGGGTATTATGAATTCTGCCTGTGCTATTACAGAAGTAAAGGAAAATAAATCACAGAAAAAAACAGATGGAGCTAAAAACAAAAATATTAGAGGTATTCCAAAACTAGTAGATGCCAATTATGCTGGAACAGCAAAATCAAAAGATTGTATGTTGATTCTTTGTGAAGGAGATTCAGCAAAAGCAGGAATTATTTCTGGTTTATCACAAGATGATCGTAATTATATTGGAGTATATCCTATGAAAGGTAAATTATTTAATGTAAGAGGTGAATCTGTTACAAAAATTGGAGATAATAAAGAAATTACAGAAATTAAACAGATTCTTGGTTTAGAACATGGAAAAAAATATAGCCAAGATGATGTAACAAATAAATTACGTTATTCAAAAGTTGTTTTTATGACAGATCAAGATCTTGATGGAAGTCATATTAAAGGCCTTGGTATTAACTTATTTGATTCTGGATGGAATTCTCTTATTCAAATCCCAAATTTTATTGGTTATATTAATACGCCAATTTTAAAAGCTACAAAAGGTAGTCAAACAGAACAATTTTACAATGAAGGCGAATTTAGTGAATGGAAAAAGAATAATGATATTAAAGGATGGAATGTTAAATATTATAAGGGTCTGGGCACTAGCACAGGAAAAGAATTCAAAGAATATTTTAAAGAAAAGAAAATTATTTACTTTAATTGGGATGGTGAACAAAGTAGTGAATATATTGATATGATTTTCAATAAAAAACGTAGCGATGATAGAAAAGATTGGTTAGGAAATTATGACAGAGAATTATATCTTGATACTAATAAAACTTCAGTAACATATAAAGAATTTATTGACAAAGAATTCATTCATTTTTCAAAATATGATAATGATCGTTCTATTCCCAATATTTTAGATGGATTGAAAATTAGTCAGCGAAAAATATTATTTGCTGCTTTCAAAAAAAAATTAAATAGTGAAATTAAAGTAGCCCAATTTAGTGGATATGTATCAGAGCATTCAGGCTACCATCACGGTGAAGCTAGCTTAAATGGTGCAATTATTAACATGGCGCAAAATTATGTTGGAAGTAATAATATTAATCTTTTTGAACCAAGGGGACAATTTGGTTGTATCGATCCAGAAACTCCCGTAATTATGTGGGATAGTTCTATCCAAAAGGCAAAAAATATAAAAATTGGCGATAAATTAATTGGAGATGATGGAACTTCTAGAATTGTTAGTAAATTAACAGCGGGAATAGATGAAATGTATGAAATTTCCAATGGTAATATGGATAATTATATAGTAAATAGTCATCATATTTTAACTGTATATTATTCTGGGCATAAATCTATTATTTGGAAAAATTCATCAGCTTCATGGTCTATGAATTACTTTGATGATAATACAAAATCTGTTAAATATAAAAATATTAGAACTAATCTTTCTACTAGTAGTAATCATTTTAATAAAAGTATTTTATCTAAAGAAGATGCTTATCAAAAAATGTTAGAATTTTCTAAAAATATTACTGATAATAATATATTTGATATAAATGTTCAACAATACTTAGCTTTGCCCAATAGTGTTCAAAAAAAAATAAAAGGTATTATTAATAATTCTGTTATTATTTGGGAAGAAAAGAAGTTAGAAATTGATCCTTATATATTAGGAATATGGTTAGGTGATGGTATGAGTGATTGTCATGCATTCGCAAGTATGGATAGTGAAATTGTAAAAGCATGGGCTTTATGGTTAGATAAAATTGGATGTGAAATATGTCACTCTAAAAGTATTCCACCGCATGAGAATCATACATTTTATATTCGTCGAAGGGGTTCTAATAAAAATCCAGAAAATATAGCAATTGGAGATTTAAACAATAATTCTAATATATGTAAAGGATGTCTAACATCAAAATATAATTGCGAAGCATGTAATTGGAGTTTTGATAAATCTTATGTCAATGTTGTTTGTGAAGGAGTAAATATTAAAGGTAATAAAGCTAATAATCTTAACCCATTTAAAGAAATTTTCAAAAAATATAACCTTTATAAAAACAAACACGTTCCAAAAGAATATATAATTAATTCAGAAGAAAATAGATTAAAAATATTAGCTGGTATGATTGACACAGATGGAACATTGAAAAAACAGAAAAATTCTTATAGTTATGAAATTTCTCAATGTAATGAAAGGAAGCATATATTAGAATCGTTTAGAATTATTGCTGGTTCATTGGGTTTTAGAGCAAAGATATATAATTATAATAATATGTATACATTGTCAATAACAGGTGATGATATTGATAGAATTCCAGTTATAATTCCAAGAAAAAAAATTCTTTATCAGAAAAGAATAAAAAATTCTCATAAAATACATAATATAGAAGTTAAAAGTATTGGTCCTGGTAATTTTTGCGGGTGGAATATTGATAAAAATGAAAGATTTTTATTAGGAGATTTTACAATTACACATAATACACGACTTCTCGGTGGTAAGGATGCGGCTTCTGAAAGATATATATTTACACTTCTAAATAAATTAACGCGACTTATTTATCCAAGTGTTGATGATAATATTCTAAAATATTTAAATGATGACGGTGAGTCTGTAGAACCTATTTATTATGTTCCAATTATTCCAATGGTTTTAATTAATGGAGCAAAAGGTATTGGAACTGGATTTAGCACAGATATCATGTCTTATAATCCACTACAAATAATTAACAGACTTGAACTAATGCTCAAAAATAATAATAATTACAAAATGATTACAATTGATCCATATTATGAAGGTTTTCAAGGAACAATTGATAAAATTGATGAAGGGAAAAAATATTTAATTAAAGGAATTTATGAAATTATCAATGATAATAAAGTAAAAATTAATGAGTTGCCAATAGGAACATGGACCCAAGATTACAAAGAATTTTTGGAAAGTCTAATTGATACTAAGAAAAAAGATAGTATTGTTAAAGATTTCAATGATAATTCTACTGATACTACAGTAAATTTTACAATTGAATTTAAACCTGGAACACTAAAAGAGTTACTAGATAAGAAACTTGAACATAATATGAATGGTCTACAAAAATTTTTAAAATTGTATTCAATTCAATCAACTTGTAATATGCATTTATTCAATAATAAAGAACAACTCAAAAAATATTCTAATCCAGAAGAAATTATTGATGATTATTATGATACTAGATTGGAATATTATGGTATTCGAAAAGAATATTTACTTAAAAAATTAAATGAAGATTTAAAATTAATTTCAAATAAAACAAGATTTATTAGCGAAACAATTAATGATAAAATAGATTTACGTAAAAAGAAAAAAGTAGAAATTGTTCAAATTTTAACCAAATATAAATTTGATGATATTTATAATAATGATTATGAATATTTAAGAAAAATGCCTATGGACAGTGTTTGTGAAGAATCAATTGAAAAAATGAAAAAAGAAAAAGATGAAATTACTATGAATATTAATGAATTAGAAGGAAGTAGCAATGAAGAATTATGGTTAAAAGAACTACTTTTATTAAAAGATGATTATGTTAAGCTATATAATAATGATAAACCAAAAGAAATATCTACTATTAAAGTAAAAAAAAATAAAAAATAATATATATATGGCAGATTTTCATGATTATTTGTATGATATAGTTCAAAATATTATTAATGGTGATTATTCTATTAGTGATAATCCTAGAGAAGTTGCTTCTATTATAAATGATAATACAGCATTAGATACTATTGAATATATGTTAGACGAAGAATATGGAGAAGGGACAGAAGCACAAGCTAGATTTAATGAATTTGTAAATTATAATAGAAATATTATTAATAATAATAATGAAAATATAACTAGAAGAATTGATAATATCAATATTAATGACAATGAAAACATTATAAGACCACCTACACCCCCAACTCCAGAAATCGATGAACCCGAACCTATAGAAATCCCACCAGAAGTTATAGATAGAATTCCCCAGGAAGTATTAAACGTTATTACATGTCCCATTGGTGGAGAAATTATGACAATTCCTGTAGTTAATTCAGTTGGTCAAACATATGATAGAGCAAATATTCAACAATGGATTTCAAGAGGAAATAGAACAGATCCAAACACAAGACAACAAATTACTACTACATTGATTCCTAATTTTTCTATTAAATCTTTAATAAATAGTTATATTCCACAATTAGGAGGTAAAAGAAAATATACAAAGAAAAATAGAAAATACAAAAAATCAAAAAAAACAAAAACCAACAAAAGAACAAAAAATAATAAGAAAATTAAAAAAATGAAAAAAAATAAAACTATTAAACAAAAAAGAGTATCTAAAAATTAAAAACATAACAAAAAAACTAAAAGTAAAAGAAAATAAATTATATTTTCCTTAAAAGTATTATATAATTTATTTAAAGGTTATTCACAATTATATATTCATATATAATGGTGTATGAGGGAGCTATCGGTATTGATTTGGGAACAACATACTCATGTGTAGGAGTATGGCAAAATGATCGAGTAGAAATTATTGCTAATGATCAAGGTAATAGAACAACACCATCATATGTAACATTTACTGATTCTGAAAGAATTATTGGAGATGGAGCTAAGAATCAAGCGGCTACTAATCCTATTAATACTGTTTTCGATGCTAAGAGATTAATTGGTCGTAGATTTAATGACATTGAAACCCAGTCTGATATAAAACAATTTCCCTTTAAAGTAAGTGATAAAGGAGATGGTCGACCAATTATAAATGTTTCTTACAAAAATGAAGAAAAAAGTTTTCTACCAGAAGAGATTTCATCAATGGTTCTAGTTAAAATGAAAGAAATCGCCGAAGCATATCTAGGTGATGAAGTAAAAAAAGCTGTTATTACTGTTCCCGCTTATTTTAATGATGCTCAACGAAATGCGACAAAAGATGCTGGTGTTATTGCTGGGTTAGAAGTATTGCGTATTATTAATGAACCTACAGCGGCAGCAATTGCATATGGATTAGAAAAAAAATCTAGTAAAGAACAACACGTTTTAATTTATGATCTTGGTGGTAAACCTACTGGTTTTGAAAATAACAGCTTAATTGCTTGTTATTAAATCAAACTTTCTGCCTCCAAGTAAAAAAAACTAGGTGAATTGCTGGAAAGTCTTAAAGTATTGAATACCACAATTATTATATATAATAGATAATAATGAAGGTTTGATAAATTCACTATATTAGATAATCAGCAGCCAAGATTTATTAAGTATCACTTGATAAATAAGGTTCAACGACTAATAGCGCCTAGATTATATATTGAATAATTATATAATTTATTTAAAAGTTATTTTAAATAATAAATTAGGTATTCTGTTTATGGAAGAAAATAGTATTATGCTTTTAAAAAAAAATATTATAAAAATAGAAAAAATTAATAAGGAGAATAAAAATATTATTAAATTTTGGGAAGGGGTTGAACTTGAATTATTTTCAATTAATAAAATAACACATAAATATTCTAATACAAAAGTACCATTATATAGATTTTTTTTTAATAATAATAATTGTTCTAATTTTATTGACTACGAAGAAAATATTATTACGCGCAATAATCACTATAATGTTAGTTATAAATGTATAAATTGTAATTCGATACATAAAGTAAGTCTAAACAATATACTGCGAAAAATTAATCGCAATATAAATAATTGTAAAATATGTAAAGAATATGAAGAATTAAAAAGAAATAATCATTCTAATTACATGTTAAATTATCACTCAAATAAGAATGATAATAGTAAAAATATCATTATAAAACAGATTTCTTTACTAGATAAATTAAATAATGATAAAATAAAGTTTCATGAATATGATAGTGATTTTAAAGATAATTATTTTAAACGAAATATGGATAATGATGAATTTGAATATATTAGAAATAAAATTTTAAGTATTCAAAATAAAAAATTTTCAATGACAGACGATTTTAAATATTATCCATGTGTTTCTATTAGTAATCAAACTCGTTTTTGTCCTTATTTATATAGTAAAATAAATAATAATATAGAAAAAATTATTAATATTGAATTAAAATGTGATAATTGTAATAATAATTTTATTAGTAAAGATCTTCATAGTCATAAAAATAAAATAAAAGCACTTTGTAAAGAGTGTAATTTAACAAATAATATTTTCAAAATAAGAACATATAAAAATTTAGCAAATGAAACAATTTGTTATCAATCTAAGTTTGAATTAAAATTTATTAGATATTGTAATGAAAATAAAATAACAGTAATTAATGGACCTAAGATTGAATATAATAGAAGTAATAGTAAAAAAATTCATACTTACAAAATCGATTTTGCTATTCCAAAATTAAAATTATTAATTGAAATAAAAGATAATCATATTTGGCATAAAGAACAAGTTCAAAGTGGGAAATGGGGTGAAAAGGTTAATGGTGTTGAAAATTTTTTACAAAATAATTCTACATATGGTAATGTAATATATGAAAAATATATAATTATATACCCAAAAAACTATGTAGAAGAATGTAAAAATATTTTAGATAATTATTGGAAGTATGGGAATATATAAAATAAAAGCATAAATAATTATTCAATATATAATAAGATATAGTCTGAGCTGTATAGAAATATACAGAAGCATTGATTAGTAGTCTTTGCGATAACAAAATGGGAACTTTTGATATTTCTGTTTTAAGTATTGAAGACGGTATTTTTGAAGTTAAGGCAACGGCCGGAGATACACATTTAGGTGGCGAGGATTTTGACAATCGTCTTGTCAGTCATTTTGCTCAAGAATTTAAACGTAAACATAAGAAAGATTTAACTGGGAATCCACGAGCAATGAGAAGACTTAGAACTGCATGTGAAAGAGCTAAGAGAACATTATCTAGTGCTACTCAATCATCTATTGAAATCGATTCACTTTTTGAAGGAGTAGATTTTTATTCATCACTTACAAGAGCACGATTTGAAGAATTATGTGGTGATTTATTTAGAAATACTATTACGCCAGTAGAAAAAGTAATGAAAGATGCTAAATTATCTAAAAATCAAATTGATGAAATTGTTCTAGTTGGTGGTTCAACTAGAATTCCAAAAATTCAACAGTTAATTTCTGATTTTTTTAATGGGAAAGAACCTTCTAAATCAATTAATCCTGATGAAGCAGTGGCATATGGAGCAGCAGTTCAAGCATCTATTCTTGCTGGTAATAAATCTGAAAAAACAGAAAATCTACTTCTATTAGACGTAGCACCTTTATCACTTGGATTAGAAACTGCCGGAGAAGTAATGACTGTATTAATCCCTAGAAATACAACTATTCCTACAAAGAAATCTCAAACATTTTCAACATATGCTGATAATCAACCAGCTGTAACTATTCAAGTATTTGAAGGAGAACGTGCTAGAACAAAAGATAATAATAAATTAGGAGAATTTACACTTGCTGATATTCCACCTATGCCAAGAGGTGTTCCTCAAATTGAAGTTTCATTTGATATCGATGCTAATGGTATTTTAAATGTCACAGCTCTTGAAAAATCAACCGGAAAATCTAATAACGTTACTATTAAGAATGATGGCTCTAGACTTTCAAAAGAAGATATTGAACGTATGACTAATGATGCTGAAACATATGCTAAAGAAGATGCTGAATTTAAAGAAAAAGTAGAAGCTAAAAATGGATTGGAAAATTATTGCTTTTCAATTAAAAATACTATTAACGATGAAAAATTAAAAGATAATATTCCAGAAGATGATAAAAAAATGGTCGAAGAAAAGATTGATGATACACTTAAATGGTTAGAAGCTAATAATTCTGCTCCTAAAGAAGACTATGAATCTAAGAAAAAAGAATTAGAAGAAACATTCAAACCTATTATGGATAAACTAATGCCATCAGGAATGCCTAGTGGTATGCCAACTGAAATGCCTTCAACAACAGAAAATACAAATTCAGGGCCTAATATTGAAGAAGTTGATTGATTAATAATTTAATAAATATATATTTATTAATTAGTAAATATATATTTAAACAAATCTTTGTAATTCTAATGTTTTACCTCTTGTGCTTGAATTAGAAGGTAAAGCCAATAAAGCATACATATTACTAGCATCTCTTTTATATTTTAAATAACTTATTGCTTCTTTATACACTTGTTCAATAGCATAACTTTCAACTAAAGCATTTAAATCTCTTATTTGCTCTCTAATATTTGTTTCTAGATTGAGAGAATTTTGTAAAAAAACACTACGCATAATTATTTTTAATTCATCTTCATCTTGTAATCCAATTACAAATTCACCATTTGATTTATCAAATACTCCTTTTCTTATGTTATTTTGTAATATATTAATATTTTCACTACTGAAATATGCTAATGATAAAGGTGTGTTCATCCAGTTACCAGTCATTGCATCTCTAAAAGCTGCTGTTGTATGAACTGGTATTTTATCAGATAATTCAAATTGATTATTTAAAGTTGGACTTATTATATCTATTCTTCCATTTGTAGTTGGATAATTTGTAAAACCTTGTTGAGTCATTATATAAATTGATAGAAAAAATAAAATTATTAATTACTAAACTATTAATTTTAAAATCTTATTTTATATAAATATTATATATGTCATTTCAAAAAATAACTATTATAGTTGCGACTATTATTTTAATATGTTGTCTTGTTGTTATTGGGTTTTTTATAGCAAAAAATAGATATCAAAATAACCAGTGGAAACCTGATGTAGGAGATTGTCCAGATTATTTTGTAAAAGTTGATGACCCATCTAAACCAAATACTTGTAAACCAGAACATTTAGATATGTTTGATAGTAAATGTGATCTCTCTAAAGGACAAGACTTTACTAATATGAAAGTATGTCAAAAATTATCTTGGGCGAATAAATGTAATGTAAAATGGGATGGTATAACAAATGATGATCCTACAATAAAAAAATGTAAATAAATATATATAATGAATTTTCAACAAATTGTTATTATTGTTGCTACAATAATCTTAGTTTTAATGTTAATAATTATTGGTTATTCATTGGCAAAACATAGAAATAATCAAACCTTTCCTCCTGCTTCCTCTGAATGCCCAGATTTTTGGGTATCAACAGATAAAGGTTGTGAAAATCCTAAAAATTTAGGCAAATGCGGAAAAGGTCCTTTTGACTTTAGTCAACGTAGATATAAAGGTCACGACGGTAACTGTAATAAAGCAAGATGGGCAAGAAATTGTCAAGTAACATGGGGTGGAATTACAAATAATGATGACCTAAATAAATGTAGATAAAAAAATTATATAAATTTATAATAGTATAATATATTAATTATATTAATGAATCTTGATATGATTAATAATTTACCTAATGATATTATTGACTATATATTTACTTTACTATCACCAAAAAGTAAGATTTTTCTAACAAAATCTTTCTACAATAAATATAATAATTATATTGATAAAATTATAAATGATAGTAAGATAGAATCTTATATTCGAGATATTGTTAGAAAAGATTATATTTTCTCATTTAAAACAATATTTTATAGAAATTTATCACATTGGATGCTAATGACGAATTATCCTTACTCTAAAAATATTGTATTTGAAAATTATTTAGCATTTTTAAAGTATTATGCAGAAAAAAATTCATCTTCAAAATGTTTAAATTTTATAAATAAACATTATAAAAGTGATAATTTAAAATCACATAAATATAAATTTTCAAAAAATATTAAATGGACAAACTAAATTATAACAAAATATTAAATAGAGAAAATATTTCAAATAAAATAATTGATATTTTACATCATTTCAATAATAATAAAAATGATTTATCTATTAAAAGAGGAATATATATTTATGGTGAATCAGGAAGTGGAAAAACCTTTTTTATTAACAATCTTCTTAGAAAACTTAATTATGATATTATATATTTTGATTCTAGTGATTCCAGAAATAAAAGTATTTTAGATATTATTACAAAATATAATATGGGCACATCTAATATTCTCTCTCTCTTTAAAAAAGAAAAACGCAATATTGCGATAATAATGGATGAAATAGATGGAATGAATAATGGAGATAAAGGAGGTATAAATTCATTAATAAAGCTTATTAGACCAAAAAAAACAAAAAAACAAAAAACAGAAGAAATAACTAACAATATTATAATATGTATTAGTAATTATCAAGTGGATAAAAAAATCAAGGAACTTATGAAAATTTGCCATAGTTTTGAATTAAAATCTCCAACAGATAATGAAATAAAAGAAATTATAAAAAATCAAATACCTAAATTATATAATGATAAAGAATTATTAAATAAATCTATTAATTATTGTAATAATAATTTAAGAAAAATAAATTTATTATATAAATTTTATATTAATAATATTAATAATTTAGAATATTTCAAGAATATTATACATATTAATAATAGTAAAAAAATAGATTATGATACAAAAAATATCACATCTATTCTAATAAATAATAAATATAATATTGAAGAACAAAGTTATCTAATTAATGAAAATGATAGAACTATAATTGGTTTATTATTTCATGAAAATATTATTGATCAATTACAAAAATTTAAAAATAAAAATAATGCTATTTCAATATATTTAAAAATTTTAAATAATACATGTTATGGTGATTATATAGATAGAATTACATTTCAAAAACAAATTTGGCAATTTAATGAAATGAGTTCTATTATAAAAATTTTAAGTAACAATTACGAGTATCATAATTATTTGGAAAATAACTCACTTACAATAGATAAAATTAAAGATATACGATTTACTAAAGTTCTTACAAAATACAGCACTGAATATAACAATTCTTTATTTCTTCAAGATTTATCAAAATTTTTATCAATGGATAAAAAAGATACTATATCATTTTTTAAGTATTTAAGATGTAATTATAGTATCGAAAATATTCAAGATATATTAGAATTATATGAAATAAATAATCTTGAGATTAACAGAATTTATAGATATATAGATAAAAATAATAAAAATACTAATTCTATTAGTGAATATGATTTAGATAATGAATTTTAAATAAATATTTATAAATAATAATATTTATTTAGATAATTATGAATAGAGAATTTTATATGCCTTATGATCAAATACATCATTAGGAAATAAAAGATTATATTTATTATACCAATCTGTAATAACAGTTTCTTCAAGAACTACATTTTTATGTTTCATATATGACTCCGGTGATTGATAATAAAGAAAATTTGAAGTTCTTTTATTATAGGATCGTTTACCATTAGAATCCATAATATCACTCGCATCCATGACTTTAAAAAACCGCTTTTCTTCATAAGTACCAACCCTCCATGGATACTCTGCCCCTGTTACAGCATCTACAATTCGCTGTCCTTCAATATTTGATGGATAATAACTATTTTTATAATTAAAAAAACCGACATTATATTCTAAATCATTATTAATAGAATCTGTCATATTTTATTATAATTTGTTATTAATATTTTTTTATATAGTTTTAGTTATCTTTATAAATAAGTTATTTAGTTGTTGATTTGGTTTATAATTTCTCTATCTTCATCTGTAATATCATTGATAGTATTATTCATTGATTTACTATTTTTATCAACATCATTATTATTATTTTGTGTATTTACATTATCATTATTTTGCTTATTTCTGTAAGATTGAATAATACTTTCTTGAACCATAATTTTTTTTGTTAACTCTTGAATTTTTTGATTTTGCTGTTTTAAAATTTCTACTATTTGTTCATTATTTAATACAACTTGTTTTCCATTTTGTTCTACAATTATTTTACCTTCATTATTTTTTCTTGCTTCTTCAACCATTTTTTTTCTCTCTTCTGCTATTTTATTTGTTTGTCTCAATACTTCTGGTTTATTCATTGGTTTACCAAAATCATATTTTTCTAACTCATCATCAACATTCATAAAAAATTCTTTTAATTCTTTACTTTTAACAAAATCTTCTACTTTTTTATCAGAAGGTTTACAATAATCAGGATGTGGATTATCTAATAATGTTTTTTTATCAAATGTATTATGTATATGAGAAAATACTAAAATTGTTTTTTTTGGCTCTAATTGAATAAATGGAACTGTATAGTTTTTTAAAAAATGCTTTTCCTCTGCTAAAGCAGCGTTATCGTCATAAGAATGTTCATCTAATAATTCTTTTTTAAATGCGAAAGTTCCTGCTGTTGCATGATTCGGACCATAAGGCCCAAATTGATACATTTGATTTATATGTTTAAAATATATATATATTTCACTAGCACCAGCACATAATGCTTTTGGATGTGATAATAACATTTCAACTGAATGACTTACACGTTCTGGCGGATAATAATCATCATCATCCATATATACAATAATATCACCTGAGCATTTTTCATGCATAATATTTCTTTTTTTCCCCAAAACCATTTGTTCATCATATTTGTAATATTTAACTTGAGGAATATCCTTTACTAAATCTTCTATTTTATCGGTTCCGTCATCAATAATAATCCATTCCATCTTATCTTTTGGATATGTTTGGTGTTCAAAACATTTTATTAATGTTTTAATAAATGGTCTTCTATTAAATGTTGGAGTACAAATACTAACTAATGGTTTAATTAAATGAGTTGGTTTTTTTGGTTTTTTTCCCATATTATATATTTATTTAGTTAAGATTTTTTTATATTATAATTATTATATTATACATTTATAATAGTTATAAATAGTTATAAAATTATAATAGTTATATTATAATACTTATTATGCTTAATATTAAAGTCAAACCTACAAAAAACATATACATTTTTTTATTTTCTTGGGCATTTTTACTAATTGCTTTATAACCACCCGCTAAGTATCCAGCAAACATTAATTTAAATAATGTTACTGTATTAAATAGTAAAGAATTGGAAAAAGCAAATGTAAATAACAATATTATAAATGAAACTGGTAGTAACCAACTATATACAATAGTTGTTATTGGGAAAAAGAATATTTCAAAAGGTATTAAAAATATAAATGGAAAAAAGAAATTAACAATTAATAACATCATAAAACTTAAAAATGATAAATATATTAAATTAATTGGAAAGTCTGTTGTTAATAAATTATAAATATATACAAATGTACTTGATAAACCAGATAAAATAATAATTCCAAAAATTAAAGGTATTCCTATAATCAATAATATTAAATTTCTATAAAATGGATTATTTGGCATTACAAATTCTATAATTTGTAATAAATCTATAATTCTTGCATTATTAATTACATTAGTTTTTTTTGATACAGCAATCATATAATTAACAAAATCGCTTATTAAACCTAGCTCCATTGTTGTAATCCATGATAAAAAGTCAAAATTATATTTTTCCCATGGTAATCCTGAAGAAAATTTAAAACCACTAAAAAAACCATTATGATTTAATTTTATTCCTTGACAAAAAGGATATACTTCTTTATTTTCTTGATAAAAATAATATGATGGAAACCATAAATCATTAAATGTTCTCTTTTTTCCATCTTTACCAACTGCGGTTAAAGAACGACCACATGTTATTAAAAAACTCAAATTACTTGTTATTAAAACCGTAAATATTATTGAAAAAAATACTATTGCTAAAAACATTATGCCTGATAATATTCTTCCACCTAGTGAACTTTGATCTTCTTGTGTATCATTATTATCTGGTATATTATCTATATTTTTTTCTAATCGTTTTTTATCTATTATATCATCACTACTAAAATTACTACCAAATAAATTATTTAAATTATCTGTCATTATATATTTTATATATAATAAATATCATGAAAATTATATTAAATAACATATAAAATATATTAAATATATATTCATTATAAATTTATACATAGTATAATGAATAAAATAGAATCTGAAATTAAACTTGACTTTCATAATGTTCTTATTAGACCTAAAAGAACTACATTAAATAGTCGGTCTGAAATTGAATTAGATAGAACATTTAAATTCAAATATAGTAATGTAGAATGGTATGGTAAACCTATTATTGCCGCTAATATGTCTACAACAGGAACATTTGAAATTTATAATATCTTAAGCAAACATAATATTATCACAGCTCTTCACAAATTTTATTCTATTAATGATTATTCGCAATTTCAAAAAACTTCTCCAAATCCTAACCTATTCATGATTTCAACTGGCATTGGCGATGAATCTTTTGAAAAATTAAAATCTATTTTTCAAGTTGTTGAGTGTAATTGGATTTGTATTGATATTGCGAATGGATATATTTCTAAATTAATTGAATTTTGCGCAAAAGTTAGACAAGCTTTTCCTAATAAAATTATTATTGCTGGCAATGTTGTTACTAGAGAATTAGTTGAAGAATTAATATTAAATGGAAAGGTTGATATTGTAAAAGTTGGAATTGGGCCTGGATCCGCTTGCACTACAAGAATCAAAACTGGTGTTGGGATGCCTCAATTATCTGCTATTATTGAATGCGCCGATGCTGCTCATGGTGTTAAAGGTCATATTATTGGTGATGGTGGTATTACATGTCCAGGAGATATGGGTAAAGCTTTTGGTGGAGGAGCTGATTTTGTTATGGCTGGTGGAATATTTGCCGGTCATGAAGAAAATCCAGGAGATATTATAGAAGAAAATAATATTAAATATAAAATTTTTTATGGAATGAGTTCAAAACATGCTATGGAAACACATTATGGAAAAATGAATAATTATCGTTCATCTGAAGGGAGACATATTAAAATTAAACTCAAAGGTAAACTAGAAGATACAGTTTTAGATTATCTTGGTGGATTAAGAAGCACTTGCACTTATATTAATGCTAAAAATATAAAAGATATGAGTAAATGTACAACATTTATTAGAGTAACCCAACAAGTTAATAATATTTATGCTTAATTTATAATATAATTTATTATATATATAATAAATATATGAATTGGCTTTTATCATCATTCTTATCTAATTTTTCTTTTGCATTCCAATCTTTAATATCATATAAATTATCATCTGTAAATAATTATAATACTTTAGCACTAAACACATCAACACATGCTGCTTATCTTATACTCTCATTTATATTTTCATTTTTTCTATATTTTATTAATCCAAAATCTATTCATAATTTAATTAGTAATATATTATTTTTATTTAAAAATTTTAATATCACTATATTTTTCTATGCTCTTTTATCTTTACTTGGTAATAGTATACTCTACTTTGCTTATAGCAAGGGTAAACAACTAGATAATATAAATCCAGGAATAGCTTCAACATTAAGCAATTTTTCTTTAATTATTAGCATTGCTCTTCCATATTATTTCTATAATATGAAAATAAATTCTAAAAATTTAATAGGTATATTTGTTTATTTATTTTCAGTATTTTTACTTTCTCATACTAATAGTAAAACAGAAAAAGGTAACAAGGATAGCAAATCAAAAAATAATACCAAAGAAAATTTCGATAATAAAGAAAAACAAAATAACAAAAAATCTTCAGATTATTCTAAAAAATATTTCGAATGGATCTTTTTATGTCTATTATCTGCTTTATCATATGGTTTAGCTGCATTTACTAGTTATACTATTATTCATAAACACAAAAATATAAATAAAAATTCTTTAACAATATCATTATTTATTTATGAAGTTTTAATTGGTTTAAGTATTTATTTATTCTTTACTTTTGATAATAATAAAAAATATAATCATGGTTTCTTTAAAAATCATAATAAAGATATTCACGAATTGTTAACAAATATTAAAAATCTTCCATTTGTTTTTGGTTCGGCAATTTTTAATGCTTCAGGATTAATTACTCTATATAAAGGTTATGCGAATTCTCCTAATCCAGGTTTTGTTGATGCTATAAGTAATTTATATACAACTACTCAAAGTCTTCTAAACTGGGCAATGTTTAACACACCTTTAAATAATACTCAAATTATTGGTTTAGTTTTTGCATCCATTTCTATTTTCTTAATGAATTTATAATACAATATTAACTTTTACATTATTCATTATATGATTTTTCTCAAAACTTTCTGCCCTTTTATTTGTAACACCTTTACAAAATTCACTAATATTATAATAACCATCTATTCCATATTCTCCCGAATTATTTTCAGTATATAGTAACCAGTCATGCCACATTGTATCATAAAGTGATACAAAAATATTTTTATTAACTTTTTGTGCTTTTGAAGCAAAATCTAAACTATCATTTCTTATTGTTTCATTATCTCCAACTAAAATCAATAAAGGTGGCATTTTTTTTATTGTACTTTCTGAAGCATAATATGGATTAGCAATTTTATTATTAAATAAATTATCATTACCTAAATATATTTTAGCATCTTTGTAATATTCTTTTGAATTCTCTTTTGGGGGCAATTTAAATATTGGATCTCCGGTTTTCATTTTTTCGCACCAAGCCCTAGTTTTATAAGAACTAGTATTACAATATAAATTTAACCATGGGCTAATTAAAAATCCACCATTAAATAACTCATTATATTTTAACAAACATGATAATGCTGTACAACCACCGGCTGAATCTCCACCTAATAAAAAATATTTATAATTATTTTGAATATATTTTCTTAGTTTTATTATATCATTTAACTGAGCTGGATATGTTTCTGTCGGTGGAAGAACATAATCTGGACAATATATGTCATATCCTGTCAATTCACATAAAACATAGCAAAAAAATATATAAGATTCTTCATTTGGCGACTCCCATAAAAAACCTCCACCATGAACAAAAATTATTGCTTTACTATTATCTCTATTTTCTTTCTTTTTATATATATTTATATAACCTCTATTTTCTTTCCACTCATTTAAAATTTCACCAGGATTTATTACTATTTTATCTACCTTTTCCTTAATTTTGTTATATTTAACATTATCTAATATATACTTCATATATATATTAGATATACAATTTATTATCTCTGTATTAATTATATGATAAATAATATAATTAATAATAAAAATGTAAAATTATATTTTTATTTATCTTTAATTTTACTATTTCTCTTCTTTTTCTTATATTTAACAAATTGCTATACAAAAAAAGAAAATTTTGAACAAAATAATACTTCGCAAAAAAATACTATATCTAAAAATATAAATAACATTGAGGTTCCTGCTCATTTTATATCAACTCATCCATGGACAAATGCTAAATCAGGTTTAGATATAGCCGATAATCCACAGGAACATTATGTTTATGAAGATGATGAAAAAATTGAAAAATACGATAAAGATTCATCTCAATTTACAAGAAATTTTACATGTAGACCTTCTATTACTGGAGTATTCACTGACTGTGGACCATATTCATTTAATGCTTGTGGACCTATAAAACCAAGCACTTCTGATTATGATAAATCTAAAGATAAAAAACATAGAAAACATAGAAATGATAGAAATAAGGATGGTGATAATATTTCAATATTTTGCGATAAAAATATTTGCCATCATATCTATCATCATGATAAAAAAAATTGGTCAAATAAACAACATAATAGTGATGATAATAATGAGAATGATAAAGATTATAATTATAATAAATATGGATATAGAAAAATAAATAGAGATTTTAATCACAATAGACGGCATAGACACAATATTCGCGATTATCAAGATAGAAGAGATAGATATGATAATAGAAATCAAGATCAATTAGATTATGATGAATATATGAATGATTTAGATGGTTATTAACTTTATCTAGAAAACATTAAGCCAGCATTACCTGATTCAAATATTAATATATTATATCTTTCTTCCATTAAATGTAAATTATAGTTGTAATCATAAAGTCTCCATGTTGGTTTATTTACACCAATAGGATTACTATCGTCATCACATACTACTAATGTTTGAGCATTTGCATCAGCTGGAGGGGTATATGTTGAATATTCAAATTCTATAACTGAAAATTTACTTAAATTTACTGCTCCACTAGGTTGTAAATTAAAAGGACTTGTATCTAAACAAAAATTATAACAATAAAGAAAAGATTCTGAATAAGAACCATTTCTAATATATTTTTCTACCATATTATAAACCTCTGCTGGAAATGGATTTTCCCTATATTTTCCATCAAAAAGTAAAGCCCATGTTAACATTATATCCCTCTGATTTTGTGGTCTAATTGCTCCATATGTTCCTAATGGCATTGAACCTTGATTAAATGGTCTATTATTAGGAAATGCTTGACCAGGTAAAGGGCCTGCTGGTTCTAAAACACCATATTCCCAATTTGTATAATTACTCCATTCATTTCTTTGATCTACATCATCTCTTTGAAAATACCACATCCAATTAGCTACAAGTCCCATTGAATAAATCTTAGTTCTTTGATTTCCAGTAACATTGTAAAAATCATATTCATGAACTTCTCTTATCAAATACTTTTGCGGTTTAGATGCAAATATTCTTACTTCATCATCACTTAAAAAAGCATATGTTGATACTAAATGAATATCCGCAAACCAATCTGTTCTTTTATCAATATAAACGTCATTATTTGTTTCATTTAAATTATTATTTGGTGGTGGATGTAAAAATCTATAAAACTGATATGCTGGTATATTTTGATCTGGTCTAACATATTTACCCCTATTATTATCATCTATATTTGGTCTTAAAACATCTCTAATTACAAATAATTCTGTTATCGGTCTACATTCAATTTCAATTTGTAAATAATTATATTGTAATGCAACTAAAGGAAATGCCATTTTACTTGATAAAGTTGACCATATATTTATTGGTATATATATAGTCTCACTTGTTATTGATGGCTGGGGTCCACCTTGACTTTCAGGAATATAAATAGCGCTTGGATATACACCATTATTACCTGCTCCATAAATTGATTTACCACCATAAAAAGCTGGGTTTGTTAATTGAGAACCAAATTCTTTACTACCATTTCCAATTAATTGATTAAATAAATCTTGTTTTGCTTCCGGAAAATCACGAGCAACCATATTCAATAAATATTGCCCTGTAAATTCTTGTATTAATTGCCCTCCCACTGTTAATCTAATTTTTTTTATTAATTGGACTCCAATATCACGTATCCATTTAAATTCATATGGTATTTGATTATTTTCATCATTTTCATGTAGTATAGGGCTCCATATATTTGGTAATTTAATCGCAATATAAGTATCCATTAGTAAATCAGCATATCTTGGAACTCTAAATGTAAAAACTGAATCTTCATTTAAACGAAGAGTTCTTAGACCAGAATAATCAATTCTAAATTTTTGTAAACCAAAATTAGTATATTTTGCATATGTTGTTTTAAAAAAAGTTTTTGAAGGATTCCCATTTACAATAACATTTAAATTACCATAAGCAACTAAATTTAATAAACCTCCTCCCATTTATATATAATTATTATTATTATTAATTATATATTTAACTATTTTATCACTATAATTATATATGGATACTGCCAATAATATAAAAAATAATGTTATTGATACTACCAAAAAAACTTTAAATAAAATGAATAATAATCAAATTATTATTATTGTTTCAATATTAATATTTATAACTATAGTTTTTGGTATTGTATATTATATTTACAGTATTTTAAGATTAAAAGGTTCTACTGGAGCTAATTGTACTAAAATGGAATTACTATATAAAAATTATCCGCCTATAAAATCTTTGAAATTTTCTAATAATCAAGATTATGATTTAAGAGACTATTATATTAAAACTGCCTTCAATGCTTGTAGTCCAGGAAATTTCAAAAATGATTTTGTAAATACTTGTGCTTTAGAAGCATGTATTAAACAAGGTGTTAGATGTCTAGACTTTGAAATTTATTCTATAAATGATAAACCTGTTATCGCCACATCATCTCAAAATGATTTTCATTTAAAAGAAACATTTAACTACGTATCCTTCTCTGATGCCTTAGATATTATTAATCAAAATGCATTTGACAGTAATTGTCCGAATCCCGATGATCCATTAATTTTACATTTTAGAATTAATTCAAACAATACAAAAATATATACTGAAATGTATAACTCATTAAAAAGTGCTTTACAATCAAAATTATTAGGAATTAATTATAGTTACGAAAACAATGGTCAAAATTTAGGAAAACTTCCAATTAAACAATTCTATAACAAGGTTATCATTATTGTTAATAGAGATAATCCTCTTTTTCAAAAAACCGAACTTGATGAACTTGTAAATCTTGCTAGTGGTAGCGTTTTTATGAGACAAACTAGATTTAGAGATGTATTATATAATCAAGATTATAATTTTGCTGATTTTAATAAAAGAAATATCACCATTGTTTTGCCAGACAAATCTGGTGATCCAGTAAACCCTAATTTTTCTATGTGTCAAAAATATGGTTGTCAATTTATTGCTATGGCTTATCAAAATTATGATGCTAATTTAGAATTTGCCGATTTATTTTTCAGTGAAAATAATAGTGCTTTTGTATTAAAACCTGAAAATCTTAGATTTGTTCCTGTTACTGTTGATCAACCTGCACCTCCTCCTGAAAAATACTCATACAAACCTCGTCCAATTAAAAGTGATTTCTATTCATTTACTATATAATTCGTATATTTTTCTCTCTATATATTAATGAAAAAATATACTAAAGAAGAATTTAATGAAAGAGAATTAGATATATTAAGACAAGCTGTTGATAAAGCGGAGGAAAGAGCTGGAAAACGTATTGCTAATTCTCCTGAAATTATAACAATTATTAAAATTGTTGAAGATTTTATTAAATCTAAAAAATTAGTATGTTATGGTGGAACAGCTATCAATAACATTCTTCCACAACAAGATCAATTTTATAATAAAAATATTGAAATACCTGATTATGATTTTTTCTCTCCAAATGCTTTACAACATGCCAAAGAATTAGCTGATATTTATTATTCAAAAGGTTATACTGAAGTTGAAGCAAAAGCAGGTGTTCATACTGGAACATATAAAGTATATGTTAACTTTATTCCAGTTGCTGATATTACATTTCTTGAAGATAAATTATTCAAGGCCATCTCTATGGAATCAATTCATGTTAATGGAATTATGTATGCTCCACCTAATTTTTTAAGAATGAGTATGTATCTTGAACTTTCAAGACCCGAAGGTGATGTTTCAAGATGGGAAAAAGTTCTTAAAAGATTAATATTATTAAATAAACATTATCCACTTAGAGGATACAACTGTGATCCAAAAGATTTTGCCAGAAAATTTGAGAATGATACTAAAGAAGATAGTGATAAATTATATTATATTATCAGAAATAGTTTTATAGATCAAGGTCTTGTTTTCTTTGGAAGTTATGCGATATCTTTATATTCAAAATACATGGGTAAAAAAGAAGAAAATTTCCTTAAAAAATATCCTGATTTTGATATATTATCTGAAGATCCAGCACGTTCCGCTCAAATTACAAAAGAACGATTAAAAGGTAATGGAATTAATAATGTAACTATTCTTAAAAAATCTGGTTTTGGTGAAATAATAGCACCTCATTATGAAATTATTGTAGATAATGATACAGTCGCATTTATATATAAACCTTTAGCTTGTCACAGTTATAATAATATCAAAATTAAAGGTAGAAATATTAAGGTCGCGACTATTGATACTATTTTAAGTTTTTATTTAGCTTTCTATTACAGCAATCGCCCATATTATGATAAAAATAGATTACTTTGCATGGCGCAATACTTATTTAATGTTCAAGCAAGAAATCGATTAGAACAAAAAGGTTTATTAAAACGTTTTAGTATTAATTGTTATGGTAAACAAGAAACAATGGAATCTATAAGAGCTGAAAAAACTGAAAGATTTCAAGAATTAAAAAATAAAAGAGGAACAGAAGAATATGATAGATACTTTTTACGTTATATTCCTTCTGAAAAAGACAAAAAAGAAAGCAAGGATAAAAGAGTTAAAAAAACTAAAAAAAATAATAAACGCAGAACGCAAAAAAAAGGCAAAAAACTACAAAAAACAAAAAATAAAAGAGGTAAATTTTTTGGATATAAGTTACGTTTATAAAATATGAGTTTTTAAAAATTCTTTATAAATATAATTAATTATTATGTGAATGTTCTCTATAATATATGAATTTCTTATTTTTTCCGGTATATTATTATAAAATTTTATAATATACTCGATACTAAAAACTACTAATATAGCAATTATATTCCTTAATCTTATCATTATATAATCATTCATTTTCCAGTTATCTATATATGAACAAAATTGAGTTTTTTTATTATGAAATAAATTATCAATATCTACAACTCCACTTAATAATCTAGTTATTATATTATTTTCATTTTTAATTATAAAAGATTCAAATAATTTGTCTAATGATAATAATCTTATAAATATAATTTTTTTATCACTCTTTTCAAAAATATAAGGTGAAACCCCATCTAAATAATTTTCTTTATAATAATATTCATCATTTATCATGTATGGTATAAAGCATGATTTAACTATACTTTCATATAAATCCTCTTTACTATCAAAAATATTTTTTGTTATTTTTTTTGTATTTTTTACTTGATGATAAGTTATATAAAATTTATTATTTATTATATCTAATGAATAATCTTTCTTAATTACTATATCATATAATAATTCTTTGAATAATTTAAAATTGTTATTTTCTCTATAACATTTTAATAATTGTTCATAATTATTAATACATTCTTGTATATTATTAGTTAAATAACAAAAACCTATATATGAACCTATACTACAACCTGATATTCTTTCGATATTTATAATTTTTTTCTTTTCCAATGTTTTTAAATATAAAACACATCCTATTTGATAACCTCCATTAAATATACCCCCATCTAGAACTAAATCTATATTTTTACAAATTCTTTTATCATCTAAATTATCAATTAGAGCATTTATATGTGTATTTATTGTATTCAAATTTATTTTTGTTTTTTTAACCATTTATATTATAATAATAATGATAATAACTTAAAATAATTATTACGAATAATTAATAATTAATAATGGAAAATAAACCATCTTGGAGCGAATATTATAAACAACTAGTAGAAATTACGGCTACACGTTCGGCTTGTAAAAAATTACATGTTGGTTGTATTCTAGTAAAAGATAATAGAATTATTTCTCAAGGTTATAATGGTTACTTACCTGGAGCACCACATGAACAAGTTATTAGAAACGGTCATGAAGTGGCAACTGTTCACGCAGAACAAAATGCTTTATGTGATTGTGCTAAAAGAGGAGCTTCTTGTAATGAAGCTTTTGCATACATAACTCACTATCCATGTCTTAATTGTATGAAGTTATTAGTTGCCTCTGGGATTAAAAAAATATATTATATCAATGATTATAATAATGATGAATGTTGTCAAAAAATTAGTGAAGAACACAATATTCCAATTGAAAAATTATAGAATTAATCTTTATCAACATATACTTCATTACAAATATTCTTAATTATTTTTTCTTTGTTATCTTCGATTGATTTACCACATTCGCGTAATAGCTCAGCAAACTCTTCTTGTTGTTTTGAACAATTCATATAATTTGGATGTTCATCTAACCATACTTGAACATTTTTCAATTGTTTTGATTCTATTTGTTTTAATGCTTTATTAATTTGTTCTTTATTTTCATCTTTTTCCCATTCTTCATTTTTAATATATATTGTTTCACGTTTTTTATCTGTACAGTGTAAAGGTCTTTCATATAATGATAGTTTACTCATATTTTCTATTATTATATTACTTATTCCTGTTATCATACCTTTATCTTTTGTTGTAATTAGGTCGCTCATAGATATTTCTATTTTATTAATAAATTCATCTAATGAAATCGCATCCTTACATTTTTCATTCAAAAATACATTAATATTGAATTTATTTTTATTATTAGTTGTATTATTAATAACATTATTATTTCCTATTTTTGGAATAATTTCAGTTATTTGTTTTTGCTGATTCATTAACATACTCCTCATTTCTTTATTTTCATTAATTAATTCAAAAAATAAATTTTTATAATTCATTGTATCATCCAGTTTCTTATTAATATCATTATTTTCAATACTATTAGCATTTGAATCTGTATTACTTTTATAATTGCATTTATGTTTATGATTATAAAGACTGGAATGATGTTTATATGATTTTCCACATTCACAAGCAAACTTCTTACCGTCTGGTTGCTCTTTTTGCTCTTTTATTGTAGTATTTTGTAGTCTTTGATGTTTAGATGTCATAATATGACGTTCAAAATTATTTTTTTTATACGTAGTAAAGTTACAACATAGACAATGAAGTTCATTTTTTGCTCTTTTTTGCTCGTTTTTTGTAGTCATTTGTAGTATATATATACTACATAAAAAAGAGCCTAAATCTTTTTCAAAAATAATTAAAAATTTATCAGTAACACTTTTTATTTTTGAAAAATAAAAAGTAGAGCATTATGCTCTAAACTCAATTTTTCGTTTTTTTTGCAATTCTCAAATCGACTTTTCAAAAATGGACATAAAAAATGTCCAATTTTCAAAATATTTTTTGCGGATTGAAAAATGAAAAAAAATAACAATTTATCTAGAAGGACACCATAATTTTATAAAATACAAAATATTTATTTATTTTATAAAGCATTTCAATCTTCTATTTTTTCTATATATACATTTTCACATAATTTTTTTATTATTTTGTCTTTTCCATCTTCAACTGATTTACCACATTCACTCATTAACTTGGCAAATTCTTCTTGTTCATTTGGATTATTCATATAATTTGGATGTTCTTCTAACCATACATTCAAATTTTTTAATTGTTTTGATTCAATGCTTTTTAATGCTTTATATATATATTCTTTATTTTCATCTTTTTCCCATTCATTATTTTTTATATATAATGTTTCCCGTTTTTTATCTGTACAATGTAATGGTCGTTCATAAAGAGAAAGTTTATTCATATTTTCCATTATTATATTTGTTATTCCTTGTGTTTGCCCTTTTTCTTTTGTTGTTAATAAGTTTTTCATTGAAACTTCTATTTTATTGATAAATTCATCCATTGATAAAGCATCTTTGCATTTTTCATTTAAAAATACATTAATATTAAATTTATTTTTATTATTTATAGTATTATTGTTATTGTTATTATTATTACCAACCTTAGGTATTAAATCATGTATTGTTTTTTGTAATTCGCTATTTTGATTAATTAATTTTAATACTAATTCTTTCATATCATCTTTATTATCTGGTATCAATACAATATCTTCTTTTTTCTCTCCTTGACATTTTTTTTTGTGACGATTAAAACTTTGAATATGTTTGTATTTTTTATTACAATTACAAATATAAAGAGAATTTTCTATGAGCATTTTTGAGCCGTTTTGAGCATTATGTTTTTTGCTTTGTAAATGTTTATTAAAATCATTTTTACGACATGATTTATAATCACATTTTTCACAATAAAAATTATTTGTGAGTTTTACAGAATTTTCAGTGAGCATAATTCTTAATATATGCTCATAAAATTCTCCTAAATCTTTTTCATAAAAAATTGTAAAAAATTTTCAATAACACTTTTTATTTTTCAAAAATAAAAAGTAGAGCATTATGCTCTAAACTCAATTTTCCGTTTTTTTTTGCAATTCTCAAATCGACTTTTCAAAAATGGACATAAAAAATGTCCAATTTTCAAAATATTTTTCGCGGATTAAAAAATGTAAAAAAAAATCAATTTAGCTAGAAGGAAACCATAATTTTATAAAATACATAATATTTATTTATTTTATAAAGCATTTCAATCTTCTTTATCTAAATATACTTGATTACACAGATTTTTTATTATTTTTTCTCTATTATCATCTATTGATTTTCCACATTCTCGCAATAATTCCGCAAATTCATCTTGTTGATTACTACAATTCATATAATTTGGGTGAGCATCTAACCATAATTGTATATTTTTTAATTGTTTTTTTTCTACTTTTTTTAATGCTTTATTTATATATTCTTTATTTTCATCTTTTTCCCATTCATTATTTTTCACATATAATGTTTCACGTTTCTTATCTGTACAATGTAATGGTCTTTCATATAATGATAATTTATTCATATTTTCCATTATTATATTACTTATTCCTTGAGTTTGACCTTTTTCTTTTGTTGTTAATAAGTTTTTCATAGATATTTCTATTTTATCAATAAATTCATCCATTGATAATGCATCTTTACATTTTTCATTTAAAAATACATTAATATTAAATTTTTGTTTTAAGTTATTATTATTATTTCCCATCTTGGGTATCATTTCAGTAATTGTTTTTCTTAATTCTTGATTTTCATTAATAAGTTTAAATACTAAGTCTTTCATATCATCTTTGTTATCACTTTGTATTATTGTATTTTCTTCTTTTTTCTCTCCTTGACATTTTTTTTTGTGTTTATATAATCCCGTATCATATTTATATTTTTTTCCACAATTACAATAATACATTTTTTCACATTTTTTACTATCCATTTCTTGTCTTTTATGTTTTAGAGATAAATTATGTTTGGAAAAATTATATTTATTACACGTTTTAAAGTTACATTTTTCACATACGTATTTATATACATTATTTTCACTATCCATTTTACTATCCATACTATCCATATATTGGATAGCGAAAAAATGCCTAAATTATTTACGAATATAATTAAAAAACTTTCAGTAACACTTTTTATTTTTCAAAAATAGAAATTACACCATTATGGTCTAAAGTCGTTTTTTCGTTTTTTTTTGCAATTCTCAAATCGATATTTAAAAATTGGACATACTTTTTTGTCCATTTTCAAAATATTTTTCGCGGATTAAAAAATGCAAAAAAATAGCAATTTAGCTAGAAGGACACTGTAAACTTTATTAAATAAATATTTTTATTTATTTTATAAAGTATTTCAATCTTCTATTTTTTCTATATATACATTTTCACATAATTTTTTTATTATTTTTTCTTTTCCATCTTCAACTGATTTTCCACAATGACTCATTAACTTAGCAAATTCTTCTTGTTCATTTGGATTATTCATATAATTTGGATGTTCTTTTAACCAAAGATTTAAATTTTTTAATTGTTTTGATTCAACACTTTTTAATGCTTTGTATATATATTCTTTATTTTCATCTTTTTCCCATTCATTATTTTTTATATATAATGTTTCACGTTTCTTATCTGTACAATGTAATGGTCTTTCATATAGAGAAAGTTTATTCATATTTTCCATTATTATATTTGTTATTCCTTGTGTTTGCCCTTTTTCTTTTGTTGTTAATAAGTTTTTCATCGAAACTTCTATTTTATTAATAAATTCGTCCATTGATAGTGCATCTTTACATTTTTCATTTAAAAAGACATTAATATTAAATTTATTTTTATTGTTTATTGTATTATTACTATTATTATTATTACCAACCTTAGGTATTAAATCATGTATTGTTTTTTGTAGTTCACTATTTTGATTAATTAATTTTAATACTAATTCTTTCATATCATCTTTATTATCTGGTATTAATACAGTATCTTTCTTTATCTCTCCTTGACATTTTTTTTTGTGTAGTGAAAGCCCCTGTTTATATTTATATTTTTTACCACAATTACAAATAAATAATTTAGGTTGGGACAAATTATTTTCTTGGTCACTATTTTCACGATTTTTATGTTTCAATGTCATTAAATGTTTATTGAAGTCTTTTTTTACACTCGTGGCATAGTTACATTTATCACAGCAAAATTTAAGTGGGATTTTTTGGACAAAAAAGTCATTATTAGTCATCATATATATAGTGACCAAAAAATCCCTAAATACTTTTTATAAAAAATTATAAAAAACTTTCAGTAACACTTTTTATTTTTCAAAAATAGAAAATAGACCATTATGCTGTAAACTCATTTTTTCGTTTTTTTTTACAATTCTCAAATCGAAAAATTAAAATTGGACATTTTTTTTGTCCATTTTTCGAAAATTTTTTGAAGAATTAAAAAATGTAAAAAAATAGCATTTTAGCTAGAAGGAAACCATAATTTATATATTTTACTATATAATCTTAATAATTATTATGAATAATAGTGTTATATATTATTTTATATAAAATAAATGAATTAATAACAAAAAATAAAATATTTTATATTTTTATATGAAAACCGAACATCTAGGTTTAGAAGAAATCGAGGCTTTAACTAGTGCTCGTTTAGGTGACATGAGAAAAAAAATAAACGCGGCATCATGGAAAGATAATATGGAAGTATTAATGAAACATTGGGGAGAGAAAGCAGCTGGATTAAGATTTATGCATTCACATACAGGTGGAAAATGGAAAAAATTTTCTGATAATCTTTCTATTTCAGGTATATTAGTAACAGGTGTAGCATCAACCTTATCATTAATAGCTACCAATGTTACAGATGATAATATTAAAAATGGGTTTCTTTATGGTGTAGGTGGTATTGGATTATTATCAACATTAATACAATCATTTAAAAAATTCTATAATGCTGAAGAAAAAGCAGCTGAACATAATATGATAGCAAAACAATTTGGTTCATATTATAGAAAAATGACTCTTCAAATGGGTATGTCTAGATTTGATAGAAATCCATCTGATGTATTAACAACATGGGCATTAGAAGAATATGAAAGATTACAACAAGATGCTCCTTCTGTTAGTGGAAATTCAATAACTTTATTTAAAAATAATTTTAAAGATAAAGGTCAATGCTTTCCTGATGTTGCTGAAGATCATTTTATTATTAATATCTACAAAGAAGATACAAAAAAAGAAGATGAAACAACTGAAGAAAAATTAGATAAAGAAACAGAGACAGAATTAGAAAAAACAATAGAAAAAAAGAATGAATTAATTAACAAAATAAATGAAACTTCAAATAGTGAAATTGAAATGACTAATACTGTAGAATAATTATTACATTAATATATAAATTAATAATTATTTATATTGATATATACTTTAATATGTATGTAAATGAAAAATATAATAAGGCAAAAATAGCGCTATTAAAAAGATAACCAGAGAGATTAGGATTGCCATCTTTGTTAAAGAGGGATGGTAAATAAATAAATAAATTTTTTCTAATAAATGGTAATTGAAAAATAAAAAATAATAATCCAACTAATATTGGCATTTGAATTGTTTCATAAAATTCTTCTGTTTTATCATTTATAACTTCTTTTTCTCTATTTTGTTGTATTATTTCATCTGGAGTAATATGATTTGCGATATAATCATTATTATTTGGTGGTATATAATTTGGTTGAACATTTACGTCATTATTAATAGAAGCTGTATTTTGAGGAATATCTCTGCTTGGTAGCTGTAATGGATTGCCATTACCAATATCTTTTAATGTTGAATTTAATTTACTTGTATAATCAATATTTTGTAATGCGGGAGCAACTTCTTGTTCAGAATTTAATTGTTCTCCATAATTTGGCATTTTAACATTTTCGGTATTATTTTCATTAAATACATTTTGAACGGGGACACTATTAACATTACTAGAAGGCAATTCATCAATATTAGTAGTTTCTTGATTAGTAGTCATCTATAATATATTTTAATTATTAATTATTTTTTTTACCTACGCAAATTCTACAATTTTTTTACTTTTATTACAATTAGTAGCTGTAGGTGTAAATTTATAACATTTATTTCCATAACTATAAATATTATTTTTAATATCAGAAAATGCTGGTGCTTTAAAAACTAAACAATTTCTTGAATTACAAGCTTTTCTAAATAAACTAGCTAATCCAATTCCTAAAATAATAGAAAACATATATTTTCCTGCTTTACTATGTAAAAGTTCTTGTATCTTAGTTTTCATTATATATATATAAATATAATGAAAATAATAATTTACTATTGAATTGGTATATTTTTTATTTTAGTTTTATCATCGGGACAATCTACTTCTTCTGCGTTAAATTTAAAACAATTATCTGTTTTATCCTTATAGAGTATTTTGTTTTGATTATCAGGTGTAGGATAAACATAAATTACATTCAATTCTGGTTGAAATAAATATATAAAAAGGATACCTATTGCGAGAGAAACTAAAAATACTGGAAAATTAATATATTTCCCTAACATATATATTATAAAACTATTTTTTATTAATTAAAATTTTATTATCTTGTCCAATAATTGAATATGTAAGTTCTTTTAAAGTATATGGTTCTTGAATTAATTTATAAAGTTTTTTATCTTTTTCTTTTTCTTCTATTAATATTGAATTATTAGCATATTTAATATTAAGTAATTCTTTTGTAATAGGTTGAATATAATTTACATATATTTCTAATCCTTCTTTTAAGAAAGCTTCATTTTCTTCTTCCATGGATTGTTTAATTAATTTTTTCATATTTTCAATTAAAATAAATAATTCATCTTTTTTCTCTCTAATAATCTTTATTTTATCTTCGCTATTAACAATATTATTATAAGATGTATTAACAATTTCATAATCTTTAATTAACTTCATTAACTCGCTTTTAATAGTATTAAATTTTACTAATGTATTTTTTTCTGTTTCATAACCATATAAGTAGTTTAATTTATTTACAATTATTTTTGATTTTTTTTCCATTATTTCATTATATAATTCTTCATCGTAGTTATTTAATAATTTGGTTTTAGCTCTTTGTAATTTAATATGTAAATTACATGGTGTTGAAGCATTACATTTAGCTTCTAAAATATTATCATATATTTTAAATGTAGTTCCGCCTTCTTTTCCACAATTAATACATCTTTTTTTCAATGATTTAAATTTTTCTCTCTTCTCTTGAGAATTCAAATTTGGATTTTTTATAATAATATTCTTAGCTTTATTAATTTTTTCTTCATATAAATGTTTTAATTTAAAAAATTCATTAAAGGCAGTTTCAAATTTATTATCATCCATTATTATAATATTTATTAATATAATTATAATTAAAATTAATTATATTAATTTAATAATTAGAAAAATTTATATCAATGTTAAATCAAAATATCTGTGGATGATTTAATGGTAAATTAGTAATTAAACTTTGGCTTTCTTTTTGTTTTTCTATAGAATATTTTTGCATCATATTAATTAAATATTCTTGTTTCTCTCTATCTTTCTTTTCTTTTTCTTCAGGTGTTAATTTTCCTTTATATTTATATAATAAAAAACCAACAATAACTATAATAAATAATATAAATAAAAAAATATTGACACCTATAGTAATATACTTATTTTTAATATTTCTACTTTCTTTTAAAGCACTTCTTAAATAAAATTTAGTGCTATTTTCTATTAATGATGGTGTAATTTTTTCCATTAATAATTTATTTAAATAAAATAATTTGTTAATAATATCTATATATGAATATATTATCTCCTTCTATTTTATTATCATTATTTATAGGGATAACAATAGTTATTGCTTTCAGCTCTCAAGGTTCAATATATAATCCATCGTCATCTGTATTAATATTTGTTATAATAACATTATTAATATTTATTCCACTTCAATATGCTTCTTGTGGAGATAAATTTAAAAAAAATATAATTTTCATAATTTACTTATTAAGTAATATTATAATACAATTCATAGTTAATTTAGGAATTACTAAAACAATGTGTGGAAGTAATCAATGGGGAATTGCTCTTATGACAACATTATTTCCATGGATAATAATTTTTGGTGTATTGTTTATGATTTTATTAGTATTTAAGGGGTGGTTAGTTCCATTTTCAAATACTTTTGGTTATGGTATTACTAAATTATTAGGTTCTGAACAATTATTAAAAGATATTTTGAAAGATAAAATATCAGAACAAAGTGTTGGAAATAGTAAAGAATTAGCTAAATTTATTTCAGATTCTTTATCTGATCCTTCTTTAATATTAAATCAATTTAATAGTGATTATGATAAATTTAATGAATTATGGAATATAATGAAGAAAGGTGGATTATTCAAAAATAGTGTAACACCTGATATGAAAGAAAGATTATATAGATTTGTATGTTTGAAAGATATCATATCAGAGTCAATGTGGTATTTATTAACTGGTATATTAACAATAACAGCATCAACTAATTATATTGTATCTAAAGGATGTAATAGTGATGTAAAACAAATGCAAGAACGCCATGCTGATTTTGAAAGACAATTAGAAAAAGATGGTAAGATTAGCAAAAAGGATGAAGAGAGAATATACTATGTTACAGATTAATTTATTCTTCATTTAAATAATATTAAAAGAAGTCAAATATAAAATCAATAAATAAGATAATATAGCTACTAAAATTCCAAATAGCCATACAGGTATAATAGAAGTATTACTTTTACCTAAACCAAAACTACGTATAGAACCATCTTTATTAAAAAGAAAAGCAGGTTTGAATTGAACTATAGTAATAAAAATTATTAAAAATAATATAATAGATGTAGATAATCTATTTTTTCTGATTATTGATCTCATTTATATATTATAATATAACAAATTTATAATTTTTTACTTTCTTTTACATTTTATAATATATTCTAAACTAATTTAAGAATAAAAGATAAATAATAATTTATAAATGAAATTATTATGTATTATGTTTTTATTGAAGCAAATAACTTGTTTAAATATTGGTAATAAACCATTATTAACAAATTATCAACCAGCTGAAATTATAAAAAAATATTCTACAGCATCAAAAAATTCTTTTGGAAATATTTGGACAATTAATGATTTACAGGATAATATTGATAAACATAATATTGATTCTGCTTCATTAATTGAACAAAATAATAATATTAATGGTATTATTGCTATTGATAAACATTATGATAATTTAATTCTTCCTGATAACTTACATTATATTCCAACTAAAGTTCCACAATTAAGTAATATGGTTGTTGATACACTACAAAATAATAATATTAATTTTGATGTATATTCAATTATTGATAATGGTAATTTTATTAGCGGAATTCTAAGTAATTTATTTCCAATTATTTTAATTTATCTAATTTTATCTACAGTATTTTCGCGATTTCAAATGGGAAATCCTGTAAACATGCTTAATAAAAAACAAGAATTAATTAATGCTGAAATGGTAAATGTTTCTTTTGCGGATGTTGCTGGATGTGATGAATCAAAATATGAATTACAAGAAGTTGTTGATTTTTTAAAAGATCCTGATAAATTTAATAATGCAGGAGCTAAAATTCCAAAAGGTATTCTTCTAGAAGGTCCTCCTGGAACTGGAAAAACATTATTAGCTAGAGCAGTTGCTGGTGAATCTGGTGTTTCATTTATTTCTGTAAGTGGGTCTCAGTTTATTGAAATGTTTGTTGGTGTTGGTGCGGCGCGTGTAAGATCTTTATTTGAAATTGCGAATGAAAACAAACCATGTGTTATTTTTATTGATGAGATAGATGCTATTGGAAGACAACGTGGAACAGGTTTTAATTCTGGGAATGATGAAAGGGAGCAAACATTGAACCAAATTTTAACAAATATGGATGGTTTTGATAAATCAGAGGGAATTATTGTATTAGGAGCAACAAATAGAGCTGATATTTTAGATTCGGCATTAGTAAGAGCTGGACGTTTTGATCGTAAAGTATTAGTTGGATTACCAGATGGAGACGGAAGAAAGGCAATTTTAAATATTCATCTTAGAAATAAAAACTATGATGAAAGTGTAGATTTTGATGAAATCTCACTATTAACAGGTGGATTTTCTGGAGCAGAATTAGAAAATTTAGCAAATGAAGCAGCAATTTTATCGCTTAGATACAATTTAACAAAAATTAATAAAAAATGTATGTTAGATGCATATGAAAAAATTACAATTGGATTACCATCTAAGAGTCAAACAAAAAATAAGGATATTAGAGAATTAGTTGCTTATCATGAAGCCGGACATACAATAATGGCAAAATTATTTAATGATTTTTATGATGTTAGAAAAGTAACAATTAATGCTAATAAAGGTGGCGCGGGAGGTTATACATTATTTACACCAAAAGAGCAATATGAGAGCTATCCAACAAAAAAATACATGCTAGCTAATTTAATTGTAGCATTAGGAGGAAGAGCGGCAGAAATAATTTTATTTAAAAGAAAACATAATCTAGATCCGACAAATTATCATGATGAAAAATTATTCAAAAAATTTGATAATTTAGATATTACAACTGGTGCTTCAGGAGATTTAAAACAAGCTGATTCAATCGCACGACAATATATCAATTTATTTGGTCTCAATAATAACGTAGGTGTTATTGATACAACAGCCGGTAATCAACCATTTTTAGGTAGAGAACTAGCAAATGGAGGAAGTAAATTAAGTGAATATTCAAAGAGTAAGATAGATAGAGAAGTTGCCTCATTAATTCAATTCGCTTTAAGCGCTGCCGTAGATATTATTGAAAATAATATTCATGATTTTACAGACTTGGCAAAATTATTATTAAAGAAAAATACAATTGATAAACGAGATTTAGAGAAGTTCAATATTTTATATTGTGACTTCTTTTAAAGTGAAATTATAATTATAATAATATTAACAAAATTGATAAAATAATATAAATATACTTTATTGTAAATATATTTAAATAATAGAATAATGAAAGCTTATTATAATTATTACAATACTAGTTTGTTACCATTACATCATTATAGTTTAAATAACAAATCATTATACGAACTATATGTTTTGAGAAAAAAATTAATAGACAATAATAATTTTATAGTTGATAAAGTGAATAAAAATCTAATAGATAATATAGAAAATATAATTATATATATATGGCGAATTTAATTGGAATAGTGATTATTGTTAGTATAACACTACTTTCTATATTTTTTCGAAGAAAAATAAATGATTCAAATAATTCATTTTTAAAAGGATTAATGAAAGCAAATGACATATTTAATACAATAAAATTTGTATTTTTTATGATATTAATTCTTATACTTTTTTTATTTTTCAAGAAAAATTGATAAAAAACTTATTAAATAATATAAAGTTCAAAAATAATATAATTTAAATTGAAAATTATATTATTATTTATGAAAATCTTGTTATTGTCATATAATAATTTGAAAAAAATAGAAATTATAAAACGACCATCAAAAGTTTGTAAAACTCCTTACGTAGGAGATGCTATTATTCATGATGATTCACAAAAAAATGAATTTATGATACATACACCATCATTGGGTTGTTGTGGATTATGTGAAAAAGAATCAACAGTATATGGAATGCCATTAAATAATGAAAAAATTAAATGTAGCTATAGATCAATAATTTCATTTGATAGTAAAAATAATAATTCATTGGTGGGAATAGATCCATCACATGGAGAGAAAATTGTTGAATTAGTTTTTGAAAATAACTTGTTAAGTAATTTAATAAATATCAAAAAATATAAGAAACAAGTAACATTCAATAAATCTCGTTTTGATTTTGCTGGTGAATTACAAGATAATAGAAAATTTATCTTAGAAGTAAAATCAGTTCCACTTCAAGAAAATAATATTGCTTATTTTCCTGATGGTTATAGAAAAAAAAAGACAGATTTAGTAAGTCCACGTGCTTTTAAACATATTGAAGAACTTTCTCAAATATGTCAAAATAATAGTGAAGATAATAGTAGCAAAGAAATAACTGAGTGTTACATGTGCTATGTAATTCAAAGAAATGATATAAATAAGTTTATGATTTCTAATAATGATAAAATATATAAAGATGCTGTTCAAAAAGCAATGGAAAATAATGTAAAAATAATAGTTATAGTATGTGATTGGGATAATGATGGAAACTTATATTTAATTTATGATAAATGTAAACTTTTTACTAATTTTGAAGAAATATTTAATTTATATTAAATAATCTTATATTTAAAAAAATGATTGTCCAGTAAGAAGTTCACTACCCATAATACCCGCAACAGCAAGCATCGCAATACGACCATTACTTAGTTCACTTTCATATAGAAACTCTGTTACTTTATCAACATCATATCCAAAAACATTACCTGGTTGATAATCTTCTTTTAGACGAAATGCCTTTGATTTATTTTTAGCAAAAAATGGATTTTGCCATCCAACTGCCATGCGTGTAGTTTCGAAGACAAGCATTCCTACCCAAAATGGCGATTGATATAGAAGATCACTATCACTAAGATAGTCAATAGCAACTGTTTTATCCATTGTTTTTTCAATGATAGGAAAAGCTACACTAGCAAGCATAGCCATTCGCCCATGTTGAAGTTCAGCCTCTCTTACATATTTAATAGCTTCATCGCTAATTTTTTCATTAGATTTGGTTGGAGTTAAAAAATTAAGAGGATCAAAATAATTTAGAGGCTTAATATCTCCATAATATTTGAAACTAGTAGGTGGTTTAACATTAGGAGTAAATGCGCACATGGAAACAATCATAGCAACAGGCATCATGATTATACTATATTATATATGAACGTTTTTAAACTATTTATATTATATTTTTATTAGTTTTATACTTCACAAATCCAATTATCTAATGAAAGACACGATTCCTCGGCTTTTTTAATTACTTCTTTGATTTTGCTAATTTCTAATGTAATTTCTTTAACTGAATTAGTTGCTTCTTTTGAATTGGTTTTAATTAATTCATAATTATTCTTAATTTTAAAGCAAGAATAGATATAAATAATTGAAGCACTTGTTTGTAAAAACATAACAAATAGATTTACAAAATATAATGGTGTAATAATTGTAAGTAAATTTATTACTAGTAAAAAGGCGTATATTTCATAATAATTTTTCTTATTTTTTTTATGTAATTCTTGTATTAATTTCACTTTATCTTCACTTTTTGAAGATATTCTTGTATAATCTTTTTTAAGCTCATTTAAATTTTGTAGAAGACCTTTCATATAACGCATTCTATTATCATATTTATCTTCAACTTCTTCATATGTTTCAATCTTTTCTTTAAGAGAAGAAATAGTTTCAATATGATTTTTATTTTCTTCCTGTAAAATTATATTATTTTTGATAATATAGTCCTTGAACTCATTGTATTGATTATTTTCTTGTCCACCCATATCCTTTGTAATATTAATATTAATTGGTGTTTCACTGGCCATTATTTTTTAGTATTTATTTTTTATTAATTTATTTGAATGTCAATTTTTTTTTAAAATTGATTAATTTTTATTATTATTTTAAATATTAATTCAAGATAATAAAATGTGTTCTCATACACAAATTACAAATATTAAAGACTTTGAAGATATGTGCCGTGGAGATATTAGCAAAGAAAATATTACAATTTATAAGGAAATTTTAAAAGAATTGGATAAATGGTCTACACATTATATATCAAATAAAAAGGATTTGTCAAAAATTCGAAAAGAATTTATTAAAATTTATAGTTCTACATTTAGATCAAGAAGAATTGAAATGAAAAAAATGGACTTGGTTATTGTCTATAAAGATATGATTAATAATAAAGAAATTGAAAAAAATGATACACTATCAATGCTTCTACAAAAGAAACCTAGTAGAAATATTTCAGGAATTACAAGTATTACATTAGTAATGTCCCCTCATCCAAATGGCCAAACATTTAGTTGTAAACATAATTGCTATTATTGTCCTAATGAGCCAGCACACGAAGGTAATAACTGGCAAGCTCAACCCCGTTCTTACTTATATCATGAACCAGCTGTTCATCGGGCAAATGAAAATGGGTTTAAAGCATATGAACAAATGATTTCTAGAATGAATGTTCTATATGCGAATGGTCATACCGTTGATAAACTAGAAATTATTCTTGAAGGAGGAACATATACAGAATATCCACCAGACTATCTGGAAATATACCACAGAGATATATTTTATTCAGCAAATACTTTCTTTGATAGTAGCCCAAAACGTGAGCCATATAATATTTCAGAAGAAATAGAAATAAATAAAACAGCTAAGGTTCACATTATTGGATTTTGTATTGAAACGCGACCTGACGCAATTGATGATATTTGGATTGAACGCTTTAGATATTGGGGTGTAACACGGATTCAGTTAGGAGTTCAACATGTAAATAATAAAATTCTTAAAAAAATTAATCGTGGACATACGATTGAACAGGCTATTACTGCTATCAAAATGTTAAAAGAAAATTGCTTTAAAATTGATATTCATATTATGCCAGATTTACCAGATTCAACACCACAAATGGATAAAGATATGTTTGATTATGTTTATAATGTAATTCATCCTGATCAGGTAAAAGTTTATCCTTGTGAAGTTACACCCTGGACTATAATCGAAAAATGGTATAAAGCAGGAAAATTTATTCCATATTCTGAAAAAAATATGAATGATCTAATTGATGTTATCAAATATTCAATGCAATCATGTCCATCTCATATTCGACTCCCGAGAGTTGTAAGAGATATTCCTATTTCATATATTGAAGCAGGAAATCCATATTCAAATCTTAGACAAATGATAGATAATAGTTTTGAAAAAGAGAATTTTCACAGTATGGAAATTAGAAGTAGAGAGATAGGTCGCCATATTAAATATTATAATGAGAAGGCTAATATTAATGTAAAGTGTATTGATAAAAGTGATGGAAAAGAATATTTTATTGCATATGAAAGTTGGGATAAGAAAGCACTATTTGGATTTTTACGATTAAGACTACCAAATTGTAAAAATCATAATCCAGTATTTACTTGTATTAAAAACCACGCTTTAATTAGAGAACTACATGTTTATGGTCAGGTAAATGCTGTAGGTGATAAAAATAATGGAGCAGCACAACATAAAGGGATTGGTAAAAAATTAATTAGTAAGGCAGAGCGTATTACAAAACAACATTTCTACAAAGGTATTGTTGTAATTTCAGGAGAAGGAGTTAAAGGTTATTATGAAAATCTTGGATATAAAGAAATTGATACTTACATGGTAAAAAATTTATACAGAACATATTTATATGAATATATATTAGCTTGTATTTTTGGAGGAATAATTGGTTTAATTCAGCAATATCTATATATGAACTATTTTTAGAATATATATTACAATAATGCTAGAATATATATATTAAAAACATTTAAAATTATATAATTAATGACGAGTAATAAACATAGTGATGAATCTATTATCATTTAAATGTTTTTTTAATAATATTTTACTAATACCACATGGGTTTGGAAATACAAATATAGATACTAAATACACACCTAGTATTTTAGAACCCTATATCAACTCCGCAAATACTATTTCAATTCCAGAAAGAAATGATTTATTTACAAACTTAGATGAAATTTACAAAAATTGTAAAGAATATCCAGAAAATTCATTATTTATTGGAGGTGATCATTCTATTAGTATTTCAACAATAAATGCTGTATATAAACCTAAAATGAAAATAGTATGGATTGACGCACATCCAGATATTAATACTGAAAAAAGTTCTATGAGTAATAATTATCATGGTATGCCTCTTGGATTTTTAACTGGATTAGAAAAAAGTAAATATAATATTAATTTACCTTTTGAAGATATTTTGTATATTGGAATTAGAGACATTGATCCATATGAAAAGCAAATTATTGAAACGAAAAAAATAAAATATATTGATTCTAAAGCATCCCCCGAAATTATAGAAAAAACATTAAAAGAATTTATAGGAAATAATAAAGTTCATATTTCTTTTGATGTGGATGCTTTAGATTATCATAGTTTCAATTCTTGTAATACAAAAGTTCATAATGGTTTAAATATTTTAAAAGCAAAATTCATATTTGATACTTTATTAAAATATGATATAAATAGTATGGATATTGTAGAAATTAATTTTATGAAAAGTCAAACACCAAATATTTTTCAAGATTTTGATACATTAAAATTTATTACTAATAATTATCATATTTTTCGTTAATATAAATATTTAATAATTATAAAATTAAATATTTAATAAAATTCATCACCATCTAAATCTCCTTCATAATTCTCTCCAAGATATTCATTTAAATTGTTAACTTCATTATCTATTTCTTCAACTAATTGAGCATGATCATCTATATCTAAAGCATAAATATCTTTATTCATATCAGTAACATCACTTCTTCTACCAAGTTGTCTTTCTTTTAATGCTTGTTTTTCAAGAGCATCACGCTCTTCATCATAAGTTTCTTTAACATATTGTGTCAAACCTTTTTGTAAACCTTTGCTCCATTTTTCTAATTTATTATTTTTGAAAAGATTTTGTATTTCTCTCTCTTCATCAGTTAAATTTTTCAAATCTTCAGTAATATCATTCTTTTCTTTTTCTTTTGAACGTAATATTTTATCTTTAATTGATTGATAATTTAAATCTAATTTAGACTTAGAATTACATATTATTTTCATATATTCAACAAGTAAATTACTTATTTTTACTTCTAATTGTTTTTTCTCTCCTCTTACTATTTCAAATTCATCAACAACACCTTGAGCTTCTTCTTCTATTTCTACTTCTGTTTTTAAACCATCTTCCTCTTCTCCATCTTCTAAATCTTCAATTAATAATGACTGGTCATTTATTAACTCAATGTAATTATTTATAATATTTAAAAAGTAATATTTGAAAAGAAGATTAGTTACACGAGAATCAAAAATACTAGATATTTCTTCATCATTATTGTATATCGAAGCAATATAGTTAGTATATTCTCCTAATAGATAGAAACTATTAGAAACATTTTGTATTTTTTCTAATATTTCATTATATTCATCGTCCCCATAAAATTGATATAATGGCTTATAATATTTATCAATAATATCTCTAACATCCGCTTTATGTCTATCAGACAATTGCCAATGTTTTGGAATACTTACACTTTTATAATCTACTTTATTCAAAATAATATTTGGAAACACAGCAATCAAATTACGAATAGCATCTCTTATAAATAAAATCATTTTATAAACCGAATTATCTATTCTCTCATCGCCATTTTGAAATATTTGTTGAAATTTTGTTATATTAAGCAAACAATCTTCAAAATTTTTCTGCTTTTGTTTTGGTAATTTGGAATTTTGTTTTACAAAATCAATAATTTTTAATGATAATTCATCACATTTTACAGCTAAATAATTTTTCATTTCTCTCAATGTTTCATTATTTTCATTGTCTTGTTTAATATCAAATGTATCTAACATATCTTTAAATTTTTCAATAAATTCCACATCTATAAATCGGTTATCGATAGAATCACTAGACATATAATCAAGAATCTCTCTTAATTTTTCAATATTATTAACAACTGGTGGATTTAAATATAATGTAACTCTATTATTATAGTTAACAATATTTAATAAATCATTTAATTGTTCTTGGTCATAATTTAAACCATGTTCTTTTAATTGTTCTATTTTTTCTTCAATTGAAGCATTTATATTAAAATCATCAGGACTTTGCATACATATTTCTCTCAATTCATCACTAATAACAAGATTAGTATTATATTTACAATATACAATAAAAGCACGATAAATAGTTTCCTCACTAAAACCACTTTTAAAAACGGGATATTTTAATTTTGTATCCCGTAAATCTAAAAATGTTGGTGCTCTTGCGAGAGAATTTAAATCGTAAATTATATTATTTAGATCAATTACAATAGTATTATCACTCAAAATAGAATCATTAATATCTGTAAAATATTTTAAAGTATCAATATAATCAGTATCACAACACGCATTTTCTAAGAATGGCTCATTAGCCATATTTGTAATCAATGCAGTTTTCTTATCAACAATTTTTTGAATTTTTTCTTGTATTGAGAGAGAAAACAGAATACTTTTAGTTTTTAAAACTAAATATTGATTGTATTGTAAGTTAGAACCAGCATAAATATTTTCAACTAATTGTTTTTTAAATATATCACTAACATTAGAAAATTTTGGTAAACTTAATTCTTGTAAAGGAGGATAAAAATTAATCCAAACATTTTCAATATCTTTTTCAAGCAATATAGATTCTTTATTTTGTTGATTCAAATATACTAATTTTTCATTAAATAATTCTTTCATCGGAACATCATCAATAACAAATTTTTCTATAATAGCTTCTATTCTTTTTGCTATACCAGCTTCATTTATTTTTTTAATAGAATCCCATGGTTCTGTAGAACTTTTAATTTTGTTTGCTATACACGATATATATATTAATCCTGATTTATCATTATTTTTCATTAAAGGATATCCATCAAAAGATTTGATACATCCTGGAAATGTTTTACGTGATTTTATAGATGGAATACTTATTTGAATAGCAATTAACATATAAGTTAAGGTTAAAATTAGATAAGATGAATTAACAGTATCTTTATAAGTTGGTAAATTTTTCTTGCCTTATTGCGCGGCTTTTTCAATCATTTTATTGTAGTCACTTTCTTTTGGAATACTAGAATCATGTATAATCATGACATTTTTAACAATGAAATCATACTGTGTTTCTAAGTTAATTCCCATAAATTGTGCCATTGATTTAACAATATTTATAATTAATGTTCTCTCAGGTGAGCTACTTTTTTCTATTTTTGATTCGCCAACTAATACAGCATCAGCCAAATCTTTTTCCATAATTTCTCTTGATTTTAATTTAAATCCTTCTTCAGTAAAACCTTCTTCAGTATCAAGATCAATATTTTTAATTATATAACCACTATATTTATCAACCCAATGATCACCATCTTCACTAATTGTTCCTTGTTCAGCACATACTTTATCTATTTCTAATAAATAATCACCATTTGATACAAAAGTATTAGCTAATCTACTAATAAAAGCTGGTAATAATTTTACATTAGTTTTAATACAATAAAGCCAATAAGGATCTTCCTTGTCGAGAGAAACTCTACAAAAATTAACAGCAAATTTTTGAATATCGTATTGTTTTTTAACAAAATCACTTTGTCCCAATATTAAATCGCGTAAATTTTCATAAGGAGATTCTACTATTTCTCTTACTTCTATTCCAGCTGCTATTTTATTGTATATTTTATTATATTTAATGAGCTCTTGATATTTTAATGATTTTAATAATGTTATTTTATTTACATTATATTGAATTTGTTTATCAATAACTTCTATCATTTTATTTTGCTCTATTGAAAAAGTATCTTCAAATTCATTAATTATAGATTCAAGATTTTCTTTATTTAATTCATTTAATTCATTTTTTAATGGAACACAAGTATTATCTTCATCAGAATCAGCAATACATTTATTTTGTAAATTACAAAATAATTTGTTTTCTTGAATAGATACACTTTCATTAACAATTTTACTATCTTTCACCCATTGATTTTTTTTGCGAATATAATATTCAATAGTTCCATCAGGATTATTTAATATAGCATAATTTCCATCTTTTACTAACTTTTTGAAATCACTTTTTCTCTCTTGCTCGCTTAAATAATCTTCATCTGCGTAGATTTCTTTATTATTTGAAGAGAGAAGCATAGTGCGATTATTATATTTATTTGTTAATATATAGCAAACATTTTTTTTATCATTTATTAATTTCTCTCCTTCAGTAGACAATTTTTCATATTCATCAACAAATTTTTCTATAATATTTGCTCCCCTTAAATCAACATCTAATCTTAAAATTACACTATAATATAATTCTCCATAATCTAATTTTGTAATTTTATTTAAAATATCCGAATCACTATATTTTTTCTCTCTTTCAAAACCATAATTTTTGTATATAATTTCCTCCAATTCTTTATTTCCTTGTAAAATACTTAATAAATTATTACTTGGTAAATCACTTTCTTTTTTCATAAATTTTTGTTGAAATGTTTTATAATTAGAAGCATAATCCATTTTATATTCATTAATTTTCTCTTCTACATATTTAGTTATTATATCATATTCGGGTTTTGATAAATCATCAATAAATATCATAAAAGGAGATAAATATTCCATTACATGATGTAAAGTTAATTCACCTGAAATATTATTTTTAATAATATCAAATAAAATACTAGTATTTGGAATAATATTATTAACATATTTTTTCAATGTTTCTTCATCATTATTATTTATAGTTTCATCTAAAATATATTCTTGAACTCCATTTAAAAATTGTCCAGAATAATCAATTGAATTATCAAACTTTTCAACAATATTAGTATTAACAAATGTTTTTTCATTAAGTAATAGCGAATAAGGTATGAAAGTATGATTTAAATTACTTTTTTGCATAATATTTATTACAGGTGAATTAACATAATCATATAATAATACATTTTTAGGTAATAATAAGAAAGAACGCAATGTTAAACTATCATTGTTTGTTAATTTTTTATTACCATATTTGAGTCCTGTATTATATACTTGAAATAAAAATCGTTTTCTCTCTGGGCAACATTCATCTGAACCAGCTGATGAAGAATAATAATCATCTAAATTATTAACAATAGTATTAATATTTTCTTGAACAAATTTAGTTATAATATTATTTTCTTCAAATTCTGGTCCAACAAAAGGTGTGAAGTAAGAATTAAGTGAAGAATATAAGTATTTATATTTATTTTCATCATCTGGAACATCATTTTGCTTGTAAATATTCATAATTTCTTCTTCTTCATCTAAAACATTTTTTAGAGATAAAGGTAATATATCATCACTAATTCCTTCTTCTTCTAAAGATAAATCAATATCGTAAATTTTCTTTTTATTTCTAACAATTGGAATCATCCAATAAAAGTTTTTATCAAAATTAACAAGATTTTGAATAATTGGTTTATAATTTTCACCATGTATTTTAGACTCACTTATATTACCATTTTTATCATATAATGAGTACATATTTCTTAATTGCTTATAACGTTCGATTGATTTATGTATTTCATTCATAACAGGTGGCGTTCTTTGAAGATTAGGAATTTGCGATAATAATTCGTCTAATAAATCATTTGTTTGTTTTTCAATACCATATCTTTGCTCTCCTTCAGCAACATCAACAATTTGAGTTATTTCTTCTAGTTCGGCGCCAATTTGAATTTCATCGGCATCTAAAATTATATCTTTAATTTGGAAATCTTCTTGAAAATCTGGTAAATCTTCTTCTAACTTTTCAGTTTCTTTAGCATCACCAATAAGTGTTTCATCTTCTTGTTCTTCAGAAGCATCAGGTTTTGTTCTAATAACAATTTTTTCAATTGGTAAATCCTCAGGAATACCTTTGTAAGCAAAATCAATGTATATTATTTCATTTTCTGGAAAAGTTTTTACTTCAATCATATCTTCTACTAAATCTGTAATTTTGCCAACAATTATAAATGGAATATCTCCTTTGAAATAAATGTCAATCCAAGTTCCTTTTATTAGATTATTTTGTTTAGCATATTCAGGAAAATCAGCACGACTTAGTAATATAATTTCTTCAATAGATTCATCTAGTTCATTATTTTCATTAATTTTAAGTATTTCTTCTTCATTATTTTCAATATTTATTATAGTAATTTTTTTAGAATCAATATATTTTACAAAAAATTTATTATTATTTAAAGTGGGATTTTCTGATAGTATTTCTATAATATCTCCTAATTGTATATTTATATTAGGTTGGTCAACCATTACCTTATATTTTATATAGAAATTTTTTATCATTTATAAAATGTAATTAAAGATATAATTTTAATTACATTTAATAATGTTTATCGAATGTGATTTATCTAAATATTATGATTTATCATTAGAAGATATTTATAATAATAAAATTAATGATGAAGATTTAAAAAAATATGGATTAGAAAAGAAATTTTGGACAACAAATGATAAACCTTTTGTTTTTATTAAATATAACAAAGAATATTTAAATTTAGAAAATATTAATAGTCTAGGATTATTCAGATCAGTTATTCTTTATAATGGAAAAATTAAAGTTTTTTCTCCACCAAAATCTGTAAATATTAATATTTTTGCTAATACATTCCCAGCAAATGAATGTATTGCGGAAGAGTTTGTAGAAGGAACTATGATTAATTTATTTTTTGATGAAAGTAAAAATGATTGGGAAATTTCTACAAAAAATAGCATTGGTGGCAAAGTAAAATTTTTCCAAGAACAAGAATACTTTAGAACATTATTTGAAGATATTTGTAGAGAAAAACAAGTAAATTTTAATAATTTACCTAAAGAAAATTGTTATAGTTTTGTAATTCAACATCCAAATAATCGCTTTGTAATTCCTGTTACTAATAAAAGATTAACTCTTATTGGTGTATATAATATTAATAATTTTTATATTAAGGAATTAGATAAAAAAGAATTTATTCATTTAATTAATGGAGCTGATATTCCTTATAGTTTAACCTTTGAAAATTATGAGCAACTATTCACTAATTATGGATCAATGGAAACTCACTATACAATTATGGGTATTATTATTAAACATAATAGTGGAATTAGAAGTAAAATGAGAAATCCTAATTATGAAAATCTGAAAATATTAAGAGGAAATACTCCAAAACTGCAATATCAATATTTATCACTGCGTAAAGATCAAAATGTTAAAAATTTTCTAACATATTTTCCAGAAAATAAAAATAAATTTACAAGTTATAGAAATCAAGTTCATAATTTTACAAAAAATCTACATAGTTATTATATTAAGTGTTTTATTAATAAAGAAATTAGTTTAAAAGATTGCCCATTTGAGTTTAGAACACATTTATATACATTACATAAAAAATACATTGATAATAGAGAAAAGAAATTTATTGTAACAAAACCAGTAGTAATTGAATATATTAATACATTACACCCAGCACAATTAATGCATTCACTTAATTATAAGTTATATGGACATGTAAAAGAAAAAATGGAAAAAATGGAACTTAATTAAAATTTAAATTTATTTAATTATATGCGTTTAATATAAAATGCCAAAAACAATTGAATTATTACCAAAAACATACAACTATACAATAGGCATTAATAATATTGAAAAAAATGTTAATAATAATGAAGAAAATGAAATACTTATAGAAAATAAAGAAATAAAAGGAAATGTTTCTAATTAATAATTTATCTTATTCTAAATAATATTTTTTTGTTATATATATATATATATATATATATATATATATATGACAAACAACATTGAGTTACTTTCACAACATGACAACTTTACTATTGGAACCAATCGTAATTTAACTGAAATATTAGCTAATATAGTTAAAGTTGGAACTGATACATCTAATGTTACAATTTCTATTCCACAAGATATTTCTTCATCGTATAATTTAATTTTACCAGTGCGTCAAGGAGCATCCGGCGAATCTTTAGTATATGACGCAGATGGTCAATTAAAATGGCATGATCCTACAGTATTAAAGCAAGTACAGTCTGTATACGGCAGTACATTAACGGGAAATTTAATTAGCACAACAGGAACTCATGATTCGCCAACATATTTAGATGCTTATACAGCAAATATTACTCCTA
>Ga0181400_1000007_pt1 | contig 79098 bp, 70 predicted proteins | sample 23SPOviralmetaG_FD_130129 | JGI IMG/M metagenome (GOLD analysis project Ga0181400, IMG submission 130129) | Marine viral communities from the oligotrophic San Pedro Time Series (SPOT) site, San Pedro Channel, CA, USA - 23 SPOT_SRF_2011-06-22 | ecosystem: Environmental > Aquatic > Marine > Strait...
CTATATCAACTAGTGAGCCCAATTTGTTTGGTGGCTTCCACACTCTGGTGTGTCAATCAATATGTACGTGTGCTTCTATACGAGAGCTTTTTCCACAGCGGTATTTTCAAACTGGCCCGCCAACCTTATGTGTTGGAATGTTTTGCCTTGATATGATGTTCTAGCAATGCCTGCTTTAGCTTGTCTGATCCGCCTACTCTAACATTAATAATACCATTATAGTATTCATCTGTTTCAAGTACTCGCCTGTCAAACTGCTCTCGTGCCTCTATGTAGGACATTTCGCCCCTACCTTTACATAGGTATAGTATTTCTCTTGTAAAATGCTTTTCGCCTAGTTCTGCTACATCTGCGTTTAGTCTGTCAGAGCTACCATAGTAAGTCTTCCAGTCGCTTTCTTTGTAACCTCTACGCTTATTTTTTTTGCCTTTGAGTGGTGGCTTAGTAGTTTTAAATTTTGCTAGTTTTTTGCCTACGTATTTTTGCCCAGTTTTTTTATTTGTTATTAGATAAACAAATCCTTCATACTCGTCTGGAATACTATCTACTTTTTTACCTTTATAAGTCCACTGCATGAGTATACTTATATGAGCCTATGAATTATTGCCTTTGGTTTTGGTATTGTGCTTTGTATGTATTTCGTCCATACGCTCTTTTGCAAGTATGCGTATTTCTCGTAACCATCTTCTGCTTTCTCTGTGTGTTCTTACACTATTTCTTGCTTCAAACTTTTCGTTAGCCTTAAAGTAAGCCATGTATGCCTTAGTTAATTTATCGTGTGTATCGTCTTTAATCATAATACACTGCTTCTAGTTTGATTGGATTGTTGCCTGTTGCGTGAGCCGCTACTTTTGTAGTGCAATCTCCGCCTATGCCTTTTAATAATGCTCTTTCTAATTGTGCTTGCCTAAATGTTAAATCGTGATTTACTTCTTTAACAATACTACTTGCTTTACTACCTTTAACAGTTTGTAATGCAATAATGCCTTGTCCTACAGCTGGTATAATAGGTAATCGTGTACTGATTCTGTCTATACCAAGTGCTTGAAGTCCAGCTTGTGCTAATACTATAGCATCATATTCCTTGTTGTCAAGTTTTTTTATACGAGTGTCTATATTACCTCTAATAGGTTTTATTTGTACATTTAAATTACTATATAAACTCTCAAGTTGTGCTTTGCGTCTTGGACTACTAGTACCTAATATAAATCCATCAAACACACTACCTAACAAAACATCATATGATTCATTACGTTCTAATACAGCACTAATTTCTAAGTCAGGATGTTCAATGTCTCCTGGCATGTCTTTTAAACTGTGTACAGCAACGTCAATCAATCCTTGTGTTAATGCATATTCTAGTGCATTACAAAACACACCCTTGCCGCCTATTTCGTGTATAGGAGTGTCAGGATTTAAATCTCCATCTGTTTGTATAACTTCTATTTGCGTATCACAGGAAAGTTCTTTACATACACGGTCTGCATATGCTAGTGCAAGTTTACTTCCCCTAACACCAAGTCTTAACATTTATTCTACCACTTCAACATCGTTTTCGTAATTAGTAAATCCGTTTTCTTTTACAACTTTTAAAATATGATTAACTCTACCAACAAGTTCATCTTTATGTGAAATTAGGAAAATATTTTTATCACGTTCTCTTGTCATTTTCTTTAAAACACTTAGTGCGCCTTCTACACCTGCGGTGTCCATACCACTATCAATAAGTTCGTCAATAAACAACAAGTTGATATTTTGATATAAACTTTCCCAAACATCTCTAAATGCAAACGATAACCCTAATATAAGTCTGTTACGTTCTCCTCTTGACAAGTTATCAAAGTCTAAGTCTTGTCCTAGTTGTGTAATCTCAACATTTAAATCATTTTGGAATTGTACCTGATGCGGTAATCCTAATTTGTCTAAGTAATATGATAAACGATTGTTTAGATATGCTAAGTTTTGATCAATAATTTTCTTACGAATAAAACTATCTTTGTTTGTAAGCAATCTTTGTAAGAAGTCTTGATGCTCACGCAAACTAGTTAATTCATTAACTTGATCCCAACTAATTTCTTGTATTGCACTATTGTTTAGATCATCAATTTGTGCAGTATAAGGATCTTCATCTTTTAATTTATTATCTAATGCTTGTTGAAGTTGTTCAACATTTTGTCTATGATCATATGCTTCTTTAGCAGTTTCATAGAATGTAGTAGGTTTACCATTAATGTCGCCAATCTCATCAAGACCTTTTGTAACGTCTTTTACTTTGTTTGAAATTTCACTTTGATATGCAACAGCATCTTCAAATTCTTTGTTTTTGCGTTCTGCAATCTCTGCTTTTTTGTCTGCGTGTAGCTCTTGCCCGCATGTATAACATACAGCATCTTCTAAATCTGCGATATCTTTAGACGCCTTTTTAACACTGTTGTCAGCACGTAATAGTGCAGGCTCTAATGTACTTAATTCTTTTCTAAGAGCCAAAATAGCATTGTTATGTTCAGTCCAATTTTGTAGTTTTTCATGTAAATCTAGTTCAGAATCAATGTTTAAATGTTCTAATTCTTCAACAGCTTTTTGTAATGATAATACATCTTGTTGTTTTTTATTATTCCATGCACTTTGTTTTACTGATAAACTTTTAATAGTTTCTTCAATATGCGAATTTGCTTTTTGTACAGCATCTATGCGAGCAGTTTCAGCGTTTATTTCGTCTTTGGTCTTTTTAACTTGCTCTTTTAATGTATCAGCTTTTTCACTTAGGATAGTAATACCTAGTAATTGTTCAATAATAGCACGTTGATCGTTTTGTCGCATTGACAAGAACGGTTCAGAATATGTGTTTAGTGCAACAATATGCTTAAACATATCATGACTCATACCTAACAGATCACTAATAAATTCTTGTGTTCTTCGACTGTCACCTTGTGACTCATCAGTTAATTCTTGTTCTTGATTATTAATATAAAACTTTAATACATTAGGAGAACGTCCTCGTTCGACTCTATAGTCTTGACCATCTTTTTCAAAGTGTAATGTAACCAACATACCTTTGCTGTTGGTTTTATTAATCAAGTTATTTGCTCTAATATTTGTAAGTGCTTTGCCGTATAATGCATATGAGAGCGCATTGATAATTGTAGTTTTACCAGTACCGTTACGTGATCCGCTGTCGTCACCGCCTTGGTCTAAGTTTTCGCCGAGTACTAGTGTAAGATTATCTTTATTAAAATCAACTGCTTGGGTTTGATTACCCACACTCATAAAGTTTCTTACTGTAAGGTCTTTAATTTTTATCATAGCTCGTTATAAATGTCCAATAGTGTTTTCTTATTAAAACTGTCACTCTCAATAGCGGCAATTTCTTTAGTTACAATTTGATCTACACTTTCAAAATGCGAAATATCAACTTCGGTTGTTATTTCTTCAACTTGCTTTTGCGGAATTAGTGTAATTTCTCTACATTCGTGATTTTGAATAAATGTTTCTTTAATAAACTGTGCTTCTTCGTAACTAATAGGTAAATCTAATGTAACACGCAGATACATTTTAGGTTTAATAATTTTATCAGTTTCGTCAATCAGTTGACTAAGTTTAATAGTTCTGTACTTAGGACAGTTAGGCCAGTTAATATATACAGGTTCTGCATCGTTCTCGCGGTCTAATATCATCATACCACGGTCATCATCCCATGCGTCTGCATAGTTGTGTGGAAATGCATTTCCAATATAATGTACTTTACCTTGCACCTGGCGTTTGTGGAAGTGTCCACTAAACACGTACTCTTGATGCTTAAAGTGTGAAGGCCGTAAGTCTCCGTGATCGGGCATTTGTACCATAGCGTTCATATAAAAGCTAGGTAATTCAAAATGACCAAATATGTACTTAGACTTTATTTTTTCTATCTTTTTCCATTCATCGCCAACTAACCAAGGTACTAACGATACATCATCTTGTGTGTATATTTCATCAATTAATGTAATACCAGGAATGTGTCTACCAAAAATAGTAGAGCTTACATCTCGTTTATCTTTATAATATAAGTCGTGATTTCCTACAAACATGTAGAAATTATCAAATGCTTCGCCAAGTTTTTCAAGGCAACGAATAGTTGCATCCATTGTAGTTAAATTTAAACTATTTCTATTATGATGCCAGTCGCCGCAGAAGATACCAGTCTCACAACCGTTGGCTTTTGCTTGTTCAATAAACCAATCTACGAATTCTTCGCAGTCGTCATTATGGACTCTGCTGTTTCCTTTTAATCCAAAGTGTATGTCGGTGAATACTGCCGCTTTTTTAAACAAATGATTTCTCCATAGTTAGTGTCTATATTATACATGCTTTTATACTATAAGTCAAGACTTTTTGGTAGCGTCAGTTTCACGTTTTTGTGCGGCTTCCCATTCACCTTGGTGTTGTCTTGTATAACTAGGATTCATATTGTTCATTTCTAAAATGTCATCTCTAATATTTTGATTGCGTTTTTCTAAATTAATAACACGTACAAAACTATTAGTAACAGCGGCAGTGTAGTAAGCAAAGGGGTTATTAGATTTTGATTCGTCAAACTGTAGACCAATTTGTGCTAACTGTAGAATTGCTTGTCCACGCATTTCGTCATTGTAAGTGTATCCACGTACATTGCCTCTTGTTGCATATCTATCACATAACTTCATCCACATCATAGCAAGTTTGTCTGTTGCCTTTGCATGACTCTTTGAAAAGTGGCCGTTTTCCATACCACCTTCCCAATGACTTTTGCCAACTAATTGGAGATCACCATTATCATCAAACTTATAATGTTGGAATGGAGGAAAATTTAACTTAACTTTAGTGTCGGCTATAGTTTTTGGGTTCTTTTTACGTCCAGGTTCTTCTGGAATATGATCAAACGTCATAATACGGAAGATTAGCTCTTCTTTTGTAATAGATTTGTAGTTTACTTCACATTCTGCTTGTTTTACTTTTTGTCCAGCGGCCTTACGTGCATCGTAATCAGCAACACTTAGACGCTTTGCTTTGTTTCTTTTTGCTTCAGCAATGGTTCTAATGTTGATTTTATCAATGCTTGGCAGGATTATATCAAATTGATTGTAGTCGTTTTCAATAAAACTGCAAAATTTGCTTTTCGACTTGTGTATCTCTTTTAATATATCCTTGTTGTTTAGATAATTTACTTTTCTCATATGATCTCCGAAGTTAATATATACATTATAATATACTCTGTTAATAAAGTCAACTAAATAATACTATAAGGAGAAACTATATGGCGCAACAAGATCCACAAAGTAGTTTAGAAAAGCTACAGGGCAGTGCAATGGACATAGGCGAGTCTATTTCAAATATCCCTAGCAACGTAGGACAAAAAGTTACTAATGCAATCGCTGATACAGGATTTGGTAAAGCTCTAAGATCCATTGGTTTGTTACCTGGAGCCGCTCCGTCTGCCGGTACTGGATTTGTTGATGCTAGATGGGGTTCTGAAATTGATAAAGACTGGCGTGTTCGCTTGTCTGTACCGCAAAACTATAAATCTAGTAAAATGCTTATCCCACTACTTGAAACTAACGGATTCATGTTTCCATATACTCCTCAAATTATTCTAGAACATAGTGCAAATTACAATGCATTACACCCTACACATAGTAATTATGTGTTTCCTGCATATCAGAACTCACAAGTGAGTGCAATGACATTAATTGGCGACTTTTTTATTGAAAACGAAAAAGAAGCACAGTATTGGGTAGCGGCAACGCACTATTTACGTTCAATAACAAAAATGGCATATGGTGCAACTAGTAATCAAGGTGCTCCGCCACCAGTTGTAAAATTAAACGGTTACGGAGATTATATTTTTAAAGATGTGCCAGTAGTAGTACAGATGTTTACAATTGAATTACCAAACGATGTTGATTACATTCAAGTAGGGATTGGCGACAATGGCACTTGGGTTCCAACTCGTAGTTCAATATCAATTGTTGTACAACCAACATACAGTAGAAAGAGTGTTACAAACTTTAGTCTTGATGCATTTGTTAACGGACAGTATGTTATTGACGGAAAAGGATTCATCTAATGGCACAATATGAATCAACAAGTCCGTACAACAGAACTACAATGATACAAAATCAGTATTTAGATATATTAGCAATCAGACCTGTTCCAGCAGAAGCTGATGATGTGTTATATACTGTACAAACACAATATACATATCGACCTGACTTATTAGCATATGACTTATATGGGTCAGAAAAGTTATGGTGGGTGTTTGCACAACGAAATATGGATGTTATAAAAGATCCAGTATACGATTTAGTAGCAGGTGTAAAAATTTATCTTCCAAAAGGCGACAACTTAGCACAGCAACTAGGAGTGTAATGTGGCAACGAATCCCAACAATGGCTCAATAATTACCAAAGGTGCTTCTGCGGTTGCTACCTCGGTAACAAATACAGTATCAACAGCTAGTAATATTGTTGTAGGTGCAGGTGGCATTGCTAGTGGAGTAGTTTCTGGAGTAGTAGGAGAAGCAGTGTCTCCTATTGTAGACCTTACACAAAAAGGCAGTCAAATTGCTGAACTAGTTAAAAATCCTACACTAAGTGGTGCATTATCTTTGTTAGGTAGAGGATTTCCTCCTTATCGAAATGAGTTAGATCAATTTGCAAGTTACAATTATAATTTTACTTTAGGTTGTTTAACAAACATGGAATTAAATTTTCCTCTAAGTTATAGAACACTTGGACCATTAATTAAAATAATTCGAAGCGGCGGAACAGGCGGAAACAAAGTTCCTACAATTTACGAAACAGACGGCAAAGTAGAATTTTTTATTGAAGACGTTGAACTAAAAAATCATTGCTCACCAAATCCAGGAACACGATTGTCTAATGCACTTAGCATCAACTTCAAAGTTATTGAACCATACAGTATGGGGCAGTTTTTACATAATCTTAGAACAGCCGCTCTTGTTGCAGGACATTCAAATTATATTGAAGCACCGTTTTTGTTGAGTGTTGCATTTAAAGGTTATGACGATAATGAAAATGTAAAGGCTCCAATTTTTAGTCAACGACATTTTCCAATAAAAATTGTTCATGCACAAATGAGAGTAACTGCAAGTGGTGCAGAATACGATGTTAAAGCAGTTGCATATAACGATATAGCAAGTACCGACACTGTTCAAAAATCTGTACAAGATATTACATTTAAAGGTCCTACTGTAGGAGATGCATTACAAAAAGGTGCAGAAAGTTTAACTGCTAAAATTAACGAACAGCTTTCAAGACAGCAACAAGCAGATCAAATACCTGCCGCAGATCAGTATATAATTAGTTTTCCAAAATCAGGAATTTTAGATTCAATAGGAGGAACCTTTGCATCAACTATAAACTCTGCTACATCTAAATTAGGAACTGGCCTACAAGCAATATACGAAGGTATTGTTGGAGATAAAACAGGAGAGTTTGATGCAGGTGCAGTTGCTAAAGCACAAGGCGAAATAAAAGCAAGTACAACTCAATCAGCACTTGGAGCAACATTAAAAGCTGACGCTGATACTGGGTGGAATGATATTGGCAATAGTGCTATAGTTGATGATCCTAAAGATGCAGGCGACGGTCCGTTCCAAGAAGCTTCTTTTATAGAAAGCAAAGAAAAACCTGGTACGTTTACAAGAGGTAAACTTACATACGATACAGAATCTAGAACTTTTTCTTTTCCTGCAGGAACTAAAATACAAGATATGATTGAAGAAATTGTAATACTCAGTCAATACGGTGCCAAGTTTGCTGAAGCAACGCCAGATGCATTTGGTCGTGTTCCTTGGGTACGAATTGAAACACAAGTTTATAACGGAACAAGTTTCTTTAATTCGTTATCAACAGGATCAGATCCTAAAATTTATGTATACAGAGTAGTACCTTACGAAGTTGATGTATCAAATATTGCCGCACCTAGATCTAGTGTGTTGGCTACATTTACAAGACAAGCTAAAGCTATAAAATCATACAATTATATATACACTGGACAAAATACAGATATTATAGACTTTGATCTAAACTTTAACATGGCATTCTTTACAGGAGTGCAAGCTAATAGAGGTCAAAGACAACAAGATAGTTTATTTGCAACAGTATCGCAATGGGCAAAAGGTGATAGAGAAACTGCAACAACAACTGAAAGTGCAGTTGCATTGAGTCCTGCTGGCGCAGACGGTGCGGCACCAATTAAAAATATTTCCGGTGCTGACAAACCAGCAAAAGGTGGCGGTGCAAAAGAAGGCGCATTAACTAGTCTTGCTAGAAACCTAAACAATATGGTTATACATAGTGATAATGATATGATTGGTGTTGATTTAACAATACATGGTGATCCTTATTTTCTAGCTGATGCAGGAATGGGTAATTATGTAGGATTAGCTAATCCAGCAAACAATGCAATTACAATTGACGGATCAATGAATCCAATTGATGGCGAAATACACGTAGTGTTAAACTTTAGAACACCAATTGATTATGATGACGAGTCTGGTTTTGTAAAATATCCACTAGGAGGCTTTTTGCCAATTGCAATGTTCAGCGGAGTATATCAAGTAATTTTAGTAGAAAACAATTTCAAAGACGGAATGTTTACACAAACACTAAAACTAATGAGAAAACGTAACCAGGATCTAACACTTAGTGCTATTGCAGGAGCGTTAATGGATACCAAAGCTGGTAAAGCAATTGGTAAAGGTCTAAGCAAACACTTAATAGAACCAAAAGCAGATGGATTAGATGACACAACATGAGTACTGATACTAGAACAAAAACCCAAGATAAAAACGACCCAGGCATTTACATTGGCGTTGTAGTAAATCATCTTGACACAACAATGATGGGTGGTGTAGAAGTTGAACTAACAAAACGCTCTAACAGTGGTAACTTAGTTGACTATGTACAATGTCACTATGCTAGTCCGTTTTTTGGAAGTACTCCTGCTAGTGGAATGTCTAAAAACGACGGCTATGCAGATACACAAAAAAGTTATGGTTTTTGGGCAGTACCTCCAGACATTGGTTCTAGAGTAATTGTTTTAATGCCAGAAGGTGATTTTTCAAGAGCATATTGGATTGCATGTATTCCAGATACAGGCACTAACTTTATGACTCCAGGAAATGCGTCTACAACATTTAATAAAGACGATACAAGTGTAGCTTTGCCAGTTGGCGAATATAACAAGTTACAAGAAAAAGGCGAAGGCGGAGATCCTACTAAATTTTTAAAGCCAGTTAATACTGTAGAAAAAGATCGTTTAGAAGCCGCAGGTCTTGACAAAGATCACATCAGAGGAACAAATACTTCAAGTGCAAGACGAGAAGCACCTAGTCATGTATTTGGATGGAGCTCACCTGGACCATTAGATATGAAAGGTCCAACACATTCTTATGGTAAACCAGGCAAACAAGTTAATAGACCGTTTAATAGATTAGGCGGTTCAAGTTTTGTAATGGACGATGGCGATCCTACATTAGTAAGAAAGAAACCAGCTAGGGGAGAAAAAGGCGTTGCTGGAAAAATGGAATACGCTAACGTAGATGCTAAAGAAACAGACGGGGACGATTTATATCCTGCAAGTGATTTAATGAGATTAAAGACTAGAAATGGTCATCAAATCTTAATGCATAATACAGAAGATCTAATTTATATTTCACATGGTAGTGGAAATAGTTGGATTGAAATGTCAGCAAATGGTAAAATTGATATCTATGCTAAAGATAGTATTAGTATGCGTTCAGAACAAGACATTAATTTTTATGCTGATAGAAACATTAATTTTGAAGCAAAAAAAGATGTTAACATAACTAGTGGAGTAGACACATATATCCACGCAGTTGGAAATTGGAATATATTAGCAGATGTTGACGGCAAACTTGCCGCAGTAGGTGATACTAATATTAATGCTGGTGGTGACCACAAAGAAACTACCAAAGGAAAAATATTTATGAATAGTTCTACTAGTGCTGATAAAGCGGGTAAAGCTAAAGTTCCAGTTCGTATTCCGGCACATGAGCCTTGGAGAGACCACGAAAACCTTGATCCTGAAAACTTCTTACCAGAAGAAACACAAGCAAAGAATATTGAGCTGGAAGAAGAAGACCCAAGACAAGGACTTTTTGATAACGGTACAACAGATGAAGCATCAGAATTTCCTAAGATTCCAGACACGTTTATAAAGCAAACCTAAGGTAAATACGATATGAGCAGTTTAGAAAAAAGTTTATACAAAGAAATTAAAGTTAAATCTAATAACAATGCAGATCAGATTGCTGATAGCGGTCCTACATATAAAGGATTTAGTACAGTAAACTCTGATTTAAATTCTCATGTATTATACGATATTGCTTTAATTAAACAAGACATTATTAATCATTTTCATATTAGACAAGGCGAAAAACTGTCAGATCCTGAATTTGGCACTATTATATGGGACATTCTATTTGAACCATTAACTGAAGACGTTAAAAACGCAATTATACAAAATGTATCTAGAATTGTAAACTACGATCCTAGAGTACAAGTTAATCAAATAACTGTTGATTCTTATGAAAGTGGTATCCTTGTTGAATGTGAATTAGCATACCTTACATACAGTATTGTTGAGAAGCTTCAGTTCAAGTTTGATGAGAACGCAGGCTTCCTACAATAATATACGCACTTTTTAATATCTGCTAAATATTAGTATAAACAAGGAAACGCTAATGTCCTCTACAGATAGACAAAACAGGTTATTACAGACACAAGATTGGAAGCGAGTTTACCAGTCTTTCCGTAATGCTGATTTTCAAAGTTATGACTTTGATAATTTACGAAGAACAATGATACAATATCTAAGGGAAAACTATCCCGAAGATTTTAACGACTACGTTGAGTCAAGTGAATATCTAGCGTTAATAGATCTAATAGCCTTCCTTGGACAAAATATTAGCTTCCGTATTGATCTAAACGCTCGTGAAAACTATCTTGAATTAGCAGAACGTAGAGAAAGCGTATTGCGTTTAGCACGTTTACTTTCATACAATCCAAAGCGTAATCAAGTTGCAAACGGTCTTTTAAAAATAGACAGTGTTAGAACATCAGAAGAAATTGTTGATAGCAATGGTACAAATTTAGAGAATCAAACTATTGTATGGAATGACCCAGCTAACACTAATTGGTATGAGCAGTTTATAAAAGTAATGAATACAGCGTTACCTGTAAACGGTACATACGGCAGACCAAATAAAAAAGAAACTATATCTGGTATTAGTACAGAACAATATCGATTTAACAGTATAAATGATAATGTTCCTACATACAGTTTCAATAAAGTTATTGATGGTAGAGCTACAAAATTTGAAGTTGTATCTACTGACGTAACAACTACAATTTTAGAAGAAGCTCCGTTTCCAGGAAACAACTTTGCATTCCTATATAGAGATGACGGCAAAGGCCCTTCTAGTAATAATACAGGATTTTTTAGTCACTTCCGCCAAGGTATATTAGACCATGGAACATTTTCAATAACTAATCCTTCAAGCAATCAAACAGTTGCAATTGAAACACCTAACATTAATAATACAGATGTATGGTTATATGATCTTGACAGCACAGGCGCTGAACAAGAACTATGGACTAAAGTTGATTCTTTAGAAGGCAACAATATCATTTACAATTCTGTACAAAAGAATAATAGAAAAATTTACAGTGCGTTAACTAGAGTTGACGACAGAGTTAGTTTAACATTTAGTGATGGTACTTTTGGTGATTTACCTAAAGGTAATTTTAAAATTTATTTTAGAACAGGAATAAATCAGCGAGTAACAGTTAGACCAAACGACTTTAGAAATATTACAGTTAATATTCCTTATCTTTCTAAAAAAGGTAGAGAAGAAAGAATTACTATTGTTTATAGTTTAAAATATACAGTAGATAATAGTTCAGTTAGCGAATCAACAGACAACATTAAATCAAGAGCACCGTCAACATACTATACTCAAAATAGAATGATTACTGGTGAAGATTATCAAGTTGCTCCGTTATCAATTAACCAACAAATTGTTAAAACAAAAAGTGTTAATAGAACATCGAGCGGCATTAGTAGATATTTTGATTTAGTTGATGCTACAGGAAAATATAGCCAAACAACTTTATACGGTAATGATGGTGTTGTTTATAAAGAATATCAAAATAAAATAAGATCTTTTACTTTCACAACTAGAACAGATGTTGAAGGTGCAGTAGAAAATACACTTATTCCGATATTACAAGATACAAAAGTAAGAAATTATTACTTTGATAAGTTTCCAAGAATTCTTACTAGAGACCTAAATATTAACTGGCAACAAACAACTAAAGAAACAGAATACACAACAGGGTACTTTAGTAATGTTGATAGTGTTCCGTCGACACTAGGATCATTTACAAGTTCAATTTTACGATTAGTTACTGAAGGTACACTTATTAAATTTGTGTCACCGGGCTTTGTAGCAAAAACTAATCCAAACGATCCTGATACTAGTACAGACCATTTTGACAAAAACGGAAAGTTAGTTAGCGGCCCAACATCAATTGTTGGCGACTCTTATTATAAATGGGTTAAAGTAATTAGTATTAACGGAACAGGGTTTGAACAGCGTGAAGACGGACAAGGTGCTGTAATACTAAATGAAATTGTACCAACAAATGCTGTACTAGCAGAAGTTAAACCTCCGCTTGCAAATGATTTATCTACAGGTGTTAAACAGCAATTATACGATCAAATTTTTGCATACAAAGTATTTGGTCTACGTTTTGATCAAATTGATGCACAGTGGAAACTAGTTACAGAAAATAACTTATCAATAGGATCAGAATTTTCAACTGGTAAAACAGGCGACACTACTAATCAACAGCTTGATGCAAGTTGGTTAATGTTATTTGAAAACAACGGTGAAACATATACAATTACATTTAGGTCAATGCGTTATGTATTTGAAAGCGATAATGAAATAAGATTTTATTATGATTCAAATGATAAAATTTATAATAATAAAACTGGCAAAATTGTAAAAGATACAGTTACAGTTTTAAATATTAATCCTAAAGACCCTACATCAGACCCAACACCATTTACACAAGACTTTAAATGGGAAATTGTTGATGCATATAAAGATGCAGAAGGTTATGTTGACAGTAAAAAATTAGAAGTAAGTTATTATGATGACGATGAAGATGGTATTGTAGATGATGCTGACTTGTTTGATGAAATTGTAGCTCCAACAGTTAACACAACATCAAAGTATATTATATTTAAAAAATATATTACAAATGATGGAGTTGAAGATTATAATTATTTTAATAATATTAATAACAATATTATTGTACTAAACAGTAAAACAAATTTAAAACCATTTAGTGAATATAATGATGGAGATATTTTCTATTATATAGATCAAGATATATTTGAAGTACTAGATTTAACAGCATTAAAATTAACATTGACTACAGATTATAAAGCAAGACTTGGAAGAGATAATATTAAATTTAGATATATTCATGCTTCCGGTAGTGAATCAAGAATTGATCCAAGTGCAAGTAATATTGTTGACATGTATTTGCTTACAAGAAATTACGATAACGAATTTAGACTTTGGTTAACACAAGGTGCTACAACTAAGCCACTTCCACAAAGTTCAGATCAGTTATTCATAGACTATGGACAAGAATTAAACAAAATTAAATCACTCACAGATGAAATAATTTATCACCCAGTTAAATACAAAGTATTATTTGGAGAAGAGGCAGCCGACGACTTGCAAGCTAAATTTAAAATTGTTAAAAATCCAGATAAAGTTATTAACGACAACGATATAAAAACTAAAGTTATAAATGCGATTAACGAATTTTTTGCATTAGATAATTGGGACTTTGGCGAAACGTTTTACTTTTCAGAATTATCAAATTATGTAATGTCACAGTTAACTCCAGATGTATCAGCATTTGTTATTGTTCCTGTACAAGATGATCAAACATACGGATCATTACATGAAATAAAAGCAGAAGCAGACGAAATCTTTATTAGTGGTGCAATAGTTGATAACATTGATATTATCGATGCTATTACAGCATCAAAACTAAAAGCACAAGGTTCAATAGTTTCTAAAGCAACAACAACAAACGTGGGTGTACAAAGTACAACCGTTGTAAGTAATGCTGTAAATATTACAAATACAAACAGTAGTACAGCAAATAATAGTAGTTCTAGTAGCTCTAGTAGTTCTAGTAGCTCATCAAGCAGTTCAAGTAACGGAGGTTACAGTTACTAATGGCACAAGATAAAGACCAAAATGAATTTCCATTGCCAGTAGGCGGAAACCAAAAGCGTACTAGTTCATATCATCTTCCAAAGTATTTTAGAACTGATAAAAACCAGAAGTTTTTACAATCAACTCTTGATCAATTAATACAACCAGGTGTTGCAGAAAAAATAAATGGATTTGTTGGAAGAAAAACTGCAAAAGCATTTGTAAAAGATGACAACTATGTAGACGATGTTACTGCTGAAAGAAGAGACTATCAGTTAGAGCCAGTAAGTGTTATTAAAGACGATTTAGATAATGTAGAATTTTATGCTGATTATCGTGACTACATGAACCAAATTGCAAACTTTTCTGGTATTGTAGATGATCATAGCAAAAATAATAAACAGGAATTCTATACTTGGCAACCACACATTGACTGGGATAAATTTACAAACTTCCGTGAGTACTATTGGTTACCTAATGGTCCGCAAACAGTTGTAATACCAGGCGAAGATAAAGAAATTACTAGTACATACACTGTAAATCTAGCAGAAGCATTAGGCGACTATTCTTATTTGTTTACTCCAGATGGACTTACTAATAATCCTGTATTAAAATTATACAGAGGCGTAAAATACGTATTTGAAGTTAACACTCCGGGACTGCCTCTTACATTTAAAACTGCAAGAACATTAGAAGAAGAATTTTTAATTACAGACGGCATTAGTGCGCAAAGTGTTGAAACAGGAACTATTGAACTTGTATTAGGACCTGATGCACCATCAGAGATATTTTACGTAGCTGAAAACGATATTAATGTTGGCGGCGTTATAAAAGTTGCAAATGCTTCAGAAGCAACAACAATTGATGTAGACGCAGAGCTTATTGGTAAAAAATCGTATACGTCAAGAGATGGATGGACTCTTACTAATGGATTAAAGGTAAGATTTGAAGGAGAAGTACAACCAGCAAAGTATCAAAACAGTGAATGGTATGTTGAAGGAGTTGGTGACAAAATACAATTAGTATCAGATATTGATGTTGAAGTTAGTTTTCCAGTAGGTATTGATTTAGTTGTACCATTTGACGGCGAAGAAGGATTTGATAGATTACCGTTTGGTACTGCAACGGGTTACCCACGTGATAAAGATTATATTACAATTAATCGTGCAAGCCCTGATGGTAATTTTTGGTCAAGATATAATAGATGGTATCATAAAGACGTAATAGAATTAGCGGCAAGTATTAATAGTTTAGATACACAAATTGACGAAACACAACGTGCTAACAGACCAATCATAGAATTTAATTCAGGATTAAAACTTTATAACTTTGGTACAAAATCTAAACAAGTTATTGATCTTATTGACGACTATACAACAGATGCATTTAGTACTATTGAAGGTAGTTTAGGATATAATATTGATTCGGAACAACTTTCAGAAGGTATGCGAGTTATGTTCTTAGCAGATACTGACCCGTTAGTAAATGGTAAAATATTTGAAGTAAAATTTATTAAATTTAAAGGATCCGGAACACAAGGCCAAATATCATTAGTAGTAACAGATGATAGTGAGCCATCCCCAAATGAAAATGTATTAGTTACAAAAGGTACATTATATGCAGGATCGCTTTGGTATTATGACGGAACAAAATGGAATAGAGCGCAAGAAAAAACATCAGTAAACCAACCGCCATTATTTGACTTGTTTGATGTTAATGGATATAGTTTCTCAGACTTAGTACAATATCCAGCAACTACTTTTAGAGGTACAAAAATCTTTGGTTACAAAGAAGGTACAGGAACAGCAGATAGTGTATTAGGGTTTCCGCTAACATATAGAAGTATAAACAATGTTGGTGATATACTTTTTAACTTTGATTACAATAGTGATAACTTTGAATATCAACTTAATGATGAAACATATTCAATAGAATCTAGATCAGGGTACCTAAGAAAGTTTAATGCAAACAATCAGTATTCTGTTGTAGGTAGATATGAAAAAGCTGACAGCTTATCAAAGCAAGAAGTTATATTACAATATGTTAATGATGGAACAAGAATTACATATCCTATTAATTGTTATAACCAGTCAGCATTTATTACAGATTTAAAAACAACAATTTTTGTTAATGATAAGATTCAAATTGAAGGAACAGATTATACATTAGTTGATAGTGCTGATAAAATTAAATCAGTTAACTTTTTATATACTATAGCATCTGATGCTAATATAATAATTAAAACATGTACTGACACACCTAAAAACGAAAACGGTTATTACGAAATTGCACATAACTTAGAGCGCAATCCATTAAATGAAAATGTAAGTGGATTTACATTAGGCGAAGTTACAGAGCATGTGTCAACTATTACTGAAAATATTCCAGGCTATGTAGGAACATTCCCTGGTCCAGGAAATTTGAGAGACATTGCTAATCAAAGTCAATATGGTCGTAAGTTTATTAAAAATAGTTCACCACTAAACTTGTCAATGTTTAGCTTACTTGATAGAGAAAGCAACATAGTTAATGCAATGCGCTACTCTAGAAAAGAGTATAGTAAGTTTAAAAGATTATTTTTAGAAACAGCAGAAACATTAGGATATGAAGGGCCAGTAAAACAACACGTTGATATTATTATAAAAGAAATTACTAAAGATAAAACTAATAACATGCCGTTTTATTTTAGTGATATGATTGCACACGGACCTAGTATTACTACAAGAATTACTGTTGAAGATGTTGATGCACAATTTTTTGCACTTAATACAGCATTTACATTAGAAAAATTAAACACTAGTGCAGTAACAGTTTATTTAAACGAAAATCAGTTAGTACATAATAAAGATTATACTTTTAATAGTGATGGTTATTTAAAAATTACAGCAACTAAAGAGTTTAATGATATTATTGAAATTAATGAATATGAAACTACTAACGGTTCTTATATTCCACCAACTCCTACTAAATTAGGTTTGTATCCATTATATGAACCTGCTCTATATACAGACGACACTTATTCATCATCGCCGACAATGATTCAAGGACACGATGGTAGTATTATTAAAGCATATGATGATTTTAGAGATAATTTAATTTTAGAATTAGAACGTAGAATATTTAATAATATTAAAATTAAATATGATGCTAGTATATTAGATATTAATTCTTACGTTACTGGTAATTTTAGAGATAATGGATTTACTAGACAACAAATTTATGCTCCAATGATTACTGATTTTGTACAATGGTTAACATTGGTAGACGAAGATTATACAACACACAAATACTTTAATAGACTAGATTCGTTTAGTTTTAACTATAAAAATATGCGTGGACCTAATAATACAGTTTTACCAGGTTGGTGGAGAGGTGCATACAATTATATGTATGATACTGATCGCCCGCATACACATCCTTGGGAAATGTTAGGCTTTTCAATTCAACCTACATGGTGGGAAGAACAATATGGTCCTGCTCCGTATACAGCAGAAAATAAATTACTATGGGAAGATATCGAAAAAGGTATTATTAGAGAACCTAACAAACCTTTTATTATTAATAAAAAATATGCAAGAGCAGGTTTATATAATTACTTGCCAGTAGATATTGATGGTAACTTACTAAGTCCTTCAAATGCAAACTTACCAATTAACTATGATAGTACTGGTATTGATGATTCATTTGTATTTGGTGACAATGGTCCTGTTGAAAGCGCCTGGAGAAGAAGTTCAGATTATCCGTTTGCAATACTTACTAGTTGGATGATTAACAATTCACCGGCATTGTTATCAGCAGGATTTGATAGATCAAGACAAGTTAGAAATACTTTAGGACAATTAATTTATACTGAATCAGGTGATCATTTAACATTAGATAAGATTGTTTTTCCTAATACTCCTAATGACAGTAAACAAGTACTTACAAGTGGTCTAGTAAACTATGTTGCAGATTATATGGCTAGTAATATTACTGCTTCCTTTAAACAGTATGGAACTAGAATTCAAAGTATAAAAAATATGCTTGGATTTAAATTAGGTGGATTTACTGATAAGTCTAAATTTAAATTAATACTTGATAGTAGAACTCCTTTAAACAAAGGAAATGTTTTTATACCAGAAGAAAACTATAATATTATATTAAACACCAGTAGTGCAATTAAACTTGTAAATTATAGTGGTGTTATTATAGAAAAACAAACTGGCGGATTTATTGTTAGAGGTTACAGCGAAGAAACCCCAGCATTTAAATACCATAGAGCATTGCCTACCGCTAAAGACGTATATGTTAATGTAGGTGGCGTTAGCGAACCTTACACTGAATGGCAAGCCCAACAAACTTATATTGAAGGTAAAAATGTACAGTTTCAGAATGTATTCTATAAAGTTATAAAAACACATACAGCATCAGCAAACTTTGATGCCGAGAAATTCGCTAAGATTCCACAGATACCTATTTCAGGCGGATCAGATGCATACTTTAGAGATCAGTTCGATACAAGAAATGTAGAGTTAATGCCTTATGGTACAGAATTAAAAACAATACAAGAGGTAGTAGACTTTTTACTAGGTTATCAAAGTTTCTTAAAATTAGAAGGATTTAATTTTGAATATTATGACGGTGACGAATCTGTTATATCAGACTGGAAAAACAGTTGTCGCGAATTTATGTTTTGGAGTACACAAAATTGGGCAGAAGGTGCAATTATATCTCTAAGCCCTGTTGCTGATGAAATTAACTTTAGCACAGAATATAGTGTTGTTGATAATATTTTTGATAACTTCTTTGGATACAGTTTGCTAAAATCAGATGGTACTAAACTAACTGATAACTTTACAAGAATTAGTAGAACAGATCCTAACAAGTTACAAGTACAGCCTAGAAATACATCAGACGGTGTATATGCAATTAGACTTCCAATCGTACAAAAGGAACACATTATACTAATAGATAACCTAAGTGTATTTGGTGATGTAATTTATCAACCAAGTACAGGTTATAGACAAGAACGAATTAAAGTATTAGGATACAAAACTTCAGATTGGGATGGTAGTTTAAATATTCCAGGATTTATTTACAACGAAGCAAAAGTTAAACAATGGGCACAATGGACTGATTATGATATTGGCGCACTAATAAAGTATAAAGAATTTTACTATTCATCAAATGCTCAAATTGCAGGTTCTGAAACATTTGATGATAGTCATTGGACTAGACTTTCAAGTAAGCCAGAGTCATCAATGACTACAAACTTTGAATATAAGACAAATCAGTTTACAGATTTTTACAGTTTAGACACAGATAATTTTGATGTTGATCAACAACAACTAGCACAGCATTTAATTGGTTATCAAAAACGTCAATATCTTGAAAATATTATTAATGACGAAGTAAGTCAATACAAGTTCTATCAAGGTATGATCCAAGACAAAGGAACACGTAATAGTTTAGATAAATTATTTGATGTACTAAGCAGTGCAGACAAAGAAAGTTTAGACTTTTACGAAGAATGGGCAATTAAACAAGGTCAATACGGAGCAAGCGAAGGCTTTGATGAACTTGAAATTGAATTAGACGAATTAAAATATAGAGCTGAACCACAGCCAATACATTTATCTAATGATGATACTGCTAATACTGACTTAGTTTATAGAATTAAAGATTTTGAAATCTTTAAAAAGCCTAATAACTATACGACAAATGTACTGCCAACAGTAGATAAAGTACCAAACTTTACTAAAACTCCTGGATTTGTGCATTTAGATGATGTATCGTTATCAGTAGGAAAATATAATGATATACTAGATCAACAGTTTACTTCTATACCAAAAGATTCATATGTATGGGTAAGCACACAAAAGCAATCATGGAATGTATTACAACATAAATCAACACAATGGAAAGCATTGTCTGTTAAAGGAAACGCTACTGCAATTTCAACAGGAACAGACGAAGCTAATCAGTCTACGGTAACACTAAGCAATGCTCCAACAGATATTAAAGCTGGAGATATTATTGGTTTATATGATTTAATAGTTACTGATAAAACTACAGACGACAGTACGTTTCCAATAGCAACACAAACTACTGAGCCAGTTGAAGGATTTTATAAAGTACTTGCTGTTGCATTAAATCAGGTTGTAATTGAAACTAAAGAAGTTATCGAAGATATAATTTCATGTAATGGAATTATAACTAAGTTTATTCCTGTTAGAGTAGCAGACTTTCAAAGTGCAAACGTACTATCACAAAACGGTGTTGATAAAGGAACACGTATTTGGATTGACGAAGATGAAAACGGTGATTGGATAGTATTAGAAAATACACAACCGTTTAATTTATTACAAAAGATTCCAGCAGAAGATACTGGTGTTAATAATAACTTTGGACAATCATTAGCAATTGATGGAAGAAATGTTACTATGGCATTAGCATCTCCAACTGCTGATGGTAACGGAAAAATATTTACATACACTAGAGGTGGACAAAATCAAAACTTCCAATTTACACAACTTATTGAACCAGCAGATAATATATCATCAGGCGGAATGTCATTTGGTGAAGGCGTTGCAATAAGTGCAGACGGCAAATATATAGTAGCAGGTTCTCCTGATGCAGGCCAAGTAAAAAGTAAATTTAAAGGTAATTATAGTACAACAGCAGATTATGAAAATACTGAAGTTGTAAAATATGGTGATAGCTTATGGGAAGCAGTAGTCGACATTGATGGAGCAAAATCTGAACAACCGTTTGGTAGCTTTGGATCAATTATTGAAGTTATTCAAGATAACAATATCACATCCGGCGAAATAGTATTCAACAGTTTGTTAGCAGGTAATTATCCGTTTACAGATGTACCAGACGAAACAACAGGTCATATACTTGTTAGAGCACCTAAAGATGCATACGTTGCTACAGGTCCGGGTGACACAGTATTTATGGATTGGTACTTAACAACAAGTGCTAACCAAGACGCACCAACTACTCCAAGACAACCATTCAATGGTACCTTTGCAACTATTACTGAAGAGTTCTTAGAAAGAGGTCTACCAATAGTTAAAAAAGTTGATGCAGTATTATATATTAATAGTGTTAGTACTATTCCTGGAGATACATTACAAGTTGATACAGTAGGCGCAAGCGGATATGTTTCTTATACATACTCAGAAGGCGGCAGAGCTACAGTTTATGTAACAGGTTCAGTAGGCACTTGGCCAGTATCAGGTTCACTGTTTTTAGAAACAGGCGAGTTTGTTGGCGAATTCCAAAGAGTTGCGCCAGTTGAAGAATCAGTTGATACTAGTAACGACTTAGGTGGCTATTGGTGGTTTGATACAGATGATCAATATACTGTAGCCCCAACTAACAGTGACGAAGGTAGAGCGTTAGCAATATACAATGTTATACCAGCAGGGAAAGCTGATTCAGGTGGCACAGGCGGAAATGTTATTGACAATAAAAATGACGACATATTTGCTGGTGAAACAAGCCAACACTCATACATAAGAACATTATCATATGTAGGTACCCCAGGCGCATACGGACAGCTTGATCCTTTTGAAAGTGATTTATTTGTTATGCGAGCTCCTAAAACACTAACAGATAGTGTTACAGTAGGCGACACTATAGGGGTTGAAGTTTATAGACTACCAGCATATGCAGATGGTTCGTTTGTTGATATATCAACAATTGGATTATCACATTTACAAACTAATAAAGATCATGAACTTGTAGCATTATGGGACGGTTACATTGACTTTGAATTAGAAGAAGGTGATAACTTTAATAGATTTGAACCAAAGGTTGGACAGTTTGTTAGAGATAGAGTTACAGGCGCAACTGCTAAAGTAGAATTTTATCAAAGAAACAGTATCTATGCTACTATTTTTGTAAGCAATGTAGTTGGTACTTGGCAACTTGGTAGTAAGTACGGCGAAGCTTCTGATATTGAAATGCTAGGTAATCCCAATGATCCAGATTTAACTTATCGAGTTACAAGAACATTAGGTGATATTAAAGCAACAGCACTTGGCAATGACACATATAACATTGGCAAACTTTGCGTATTTAGATTAGGCGGAGTTGTTAGCCCAGTTCCAGATACTGTTGAAAGAGGAGACTTTGACTTCCATGCCGCATCAGACATAATAGATGCAGAATATATTATCTATAAAGATACACAAATATTAGGCTTACCAACAAATCCAAATATTCCAGATCAAATTAACTTTGATTGGAAAGAAAGATTTAGTTTGCCTGTGGACGCTAACGGTGTTGCTAACGATTATGATAACTTTGGATTCTTTACAGTATATGCAAGAGAAAGTATATCTACATTTACTCCAGTAGGATCATTTATATTCCCTGAAACAATAAATGGATTAGGAATTGGTAGTAAAATTAAAATGGCAAAACGCAATGACTTGTATAAAACATTCATTGGTTGTCGAGGAAATGGAACTACTGCTAATCCTGGTAAAATATTCTTTGTAAACAAAGGCACTGACGAAGAAGGTATTGAATATAATTGGGAACTTGCAAAAGATAAAAGATTCAAAGGTGAATTTGCACCTGAAAGAAATTACTATGTAAATGACATTGTATTCTTAGACGGTGAGTTTTATACAGCAAAAACAAATGTACAAGGCAATCCAACTACTCCAGACGATCCAGAAGCACAATTTAACATACTAGATTGGAACTTGTCAACTAATGACAATATTAGAAGCGTTGACTTTTTAGGTTATGTACCTAATGACACACAATACGTTCCAGGAAACGACAGTTCATTACAATTATCTACAACAGACTTAATTGAGTTTGGACAAGAGTTTGATGTAACAGACAACGGCGAAGTATTAGCAGTTGTTGCCAAGTATGCTAACGAGCCAAGTAGAGTAATTGTTTATAGAAATCAAAATGACAACTATCAAAAATCACAAGAAATAGTTGATCCTCGATATGGCGATACTGAATACAAAGGTAACTGGGCAATTAACACAGCATATGCAGTTAATGATATAGTGTTATGGGGAGAGTCAGATGTTGATGTTTACAATCCTAGTGTAACTGAAGTACTAAGAGAATACATATGTGTCACAGCACATACAAGTGGAACTGAAATTGGTTCAGATGTTAATAAATGGATTGAGTTTGATAGAACAGAATTTGCAAAAACAGTTAGCATTAGTCAAGACGGAAAATTAATTGCAATAGGTGCACCTAATGGCGATACTACTATTGCTGAGTCTGGTAAAATTTATATTTACAAACAAGTTAATAGTACTTTTGAATTATCACAAACACTTGTAAGTGCAAATCCTATAAGAGGTGAATACTTTGGCGGAGAATTAGACTTCGACGGAAACACATTATTTGCAAGTGCATTTAATTCCGCAAGTGATGACGTTACAAACTTTGATGGATTTAAAAACAGATTATATCCTGGAAGCACAACTCCAGGAAAACAGTATCTACTAGATACTGATAGTGAAATTGTATCTCCAACAACATTCGATAATAAATTTACAACATTCCAAAACAAAATAGCAAGCAATGGTGTTGTGTATGTTTATGAAAAAATTAATGATACATTAGTCTTTGGTCAAACATTAGATTATAATGTTGCAGACGCAAAATTCTTTGGCAGAAATATTACTGCTCAAAACAATCACATTTATATGTCATTACCTAAGTTTAATAATGCTGATGGTAAACAAGGTCTTGTATTAGACTTTAATAAAGATATATCAAACAAAGTTTGGAAAGAACATAGAACTCCATCATTACCTGTTGATGTTTCTAAAATCAAACGTGTTATGTTATACGACAAAGAAAAAAATGTTATTGTAACTAATCTAGATTATATTGCAGTATCACAAGGTAAAATTGCTGGGACTGCTGATGAAGAAATACGTTATAAAACATTCTTTGATCCAGCTACATATAATACTGGTATTAACACAGATATAAGAATAAATGAGCTAACAAACTGGGGCGAAAAACAAGTTGGTCAAGTTTGGTGGGATTTAACAGATGCTAAGTTTTATGATACTACTCAAGGAAGTATAATTTATAAAACAAATAACAATAATAAAATTGCTCCAGGTGGATCTATTGATGTATATGAATGGGTTGAAAGTACAGTAACTCCAGAACAATGGGATAAGATATCTTCACAGCCAGAAGGCGAAAGAAATGGTATAACTGGTACAAGTAAATATGGCAATAATGGATATGTTGAAAAACGCATATATGATAAAATTGCACAAAAATTTGATAAGTTGTATTACTTCTGGGTAAAAGGTAAAACTAATGCACCTAATGTAGAAAATAGATCAATGAGTATACAAACTATTACATCGTTGATTGAAGATCCAAACGGATCGGGTTACAAGTTTGTGTCGTTCTATGACAATGGTGAAATGTCAATTCATAATTGTAAAAATTTAGTAAACAATAAAGATGTTGTTTTGAGTATACAGTATTGGACATTTAGTGAACCAGGTAGTAATATACACAATCAATATCAAATACTAACAGAAGGATTAGGTACAAGTGTGCCTTACGCAGAGATTGAAAATAAATGGATTGATAGTTTAGTTGGATACGATAAACAATCAAGACCAGTTCCTGATACTAATCTTTCTCCGAGAGAACGTTATGGTATTTTAAATAAACCAAGACAAGGTTGGTTTATTAATAGAACTGAAGCATTAAAACAACTTGTTGAAAGAGTTAATAATGTCTTTATAGATAATCTTATTGAAGAAGAAAAGAATTTAGTCAAGTTACAAGATACAGATCCTGCTCCAAGTCAAACACTAGGATTGTTTGATGTTACAGTTGACACTGAAATAGATTTACAATTTATTGGTGTTGCACGAGCGACAACTGCTCAAATTACACCAGTTGTTGAAAACGGAAAAATTGTTAGATTAGAAATTAATAATCCTGGACGTGGATATAGAGTTGCGCCGTCTTATACTATAGAAGGTTCAGGTAGCGGTGCAGAATTTGAATTTACATTAGATAATTTAGGTAAAATTACAACTGCAACTGTAATAGAACAAGGCAACAACTACGGATCAAATACATTTATAACAGTACGTCCGTTTGCGGCACTAGTAACGGCTGATAGTGCAATCAATGGTAAGTGGGCATTATTCAACAGAAATGCTACTACATCTAATTGGATTCGAATTAACAGTCAAGCATATGATGTAACAAAGTTTTGGAATTATGTAGATTGGTATGCAACTGGTTATAATGCTTTTACAGAAATTGATTATGTAATTACGCAGAGCTATGAATTAGAAAGTCTAGACGACAAATTTGGAGACGTTGTAAAAATTCTAAATATTGGCGGAGCTGGTTGGTTACTGCTAGAAAAAATTAATGATCTTGACACTACTGACTATACTGTAAACTATAAAACTATTGGTAAGCAAAACGGCACAATTCAACTGTCGCAAAACTTGTACAACTTACAAAATAGTAGAGTAGGGTTTGATACTCAAACATTTGATACACAGTTCTTTGACAGTCAGCCAGTTGAAGAAATAAGAATTATAATGCAAGCATTAAAGCAAGATATTTTAACAGACGATCTTCAAGATGAATATAATAAGTTATTTTTTGCAGGACTGCGCTATGTGTTTGCAGAACAAGGTTATGTTGACTGGGCATTTAAAACAAGTTTTGTTAAAGCAAAACATAATGTTGGTAACTTAACACAACGAGTTACATTTAAAAATGATAGTCTTGAAAGTTACGAAGATTATATACAAGAAGTTAAACCATACACAACAACAATTAGAGAGTACCTATCAACATATGATAATGTAGAACGTAGTTCAAGTGTTATTACTGATTTTGATAGCCCTCCAAGTTACGACAATACGTCAACTACAATTGAAACTAATAACATACGTTTAATTAACGGACTGCTTACAGGTGATAGCGGCGATCGCTTTGCTAATTATCCAGAAAGATATTGGTTAGAAAATGCTTCGTATGAAATTATAGATATTGAAATTAGTGATGCTGGAGAAGGATATGTGTCAGCACCAAAAATTGAAATTGAAGGAAATGCTAAAGCAGAAGCAAGCCTAGGACCAGGTGGCAAAATTAGTAGTGTTAAAGTACTAAACTCTGGAAGCAATTATTTAACAAGTCCTACAATTACAATTAACGGCGCAAAAAATGATAATGGCAGAGATGCAAGGTTGAGTGCTGTGTTAGGTAAGAGTAAAGTAAGAACAATGCACACTAAAATTAAATTTGATAGAGTGTCAGGCACGTTCTTTATTACACAGTTAAATGAATTAGAAACATTTAGTGCTACAGGATCTAAAACTGAATTTACTTTAAAATGGCCAATGGACATGAGAACTAACACTGTTGAAGTTACTGTAGATGGCGAACTAGTATTAAACAGTGAATATAGTTATCAAAACGTATATGATGCAGATACTAAACTAAATTACGGAAAAATTAGTTTTGTTAATCCACCAGCCAACACACTTACAGTTCAAGTTACTTACAAAAAAGCAATTGATTTATTAGATGCACAAGATAGAGTTAACTTGTTCTATAATCCAACAAGTGGTCAAATTGGAAACGATATCAGTCAATTAATGACAGGAGTTGATTATGGTGGTGTAGAAGTCAAGAGCTTTGAGTTTGGATCACCTCCAGGTTGGGACACTGGCGATTGGTATAACGGTGCTTGGGATATATATGATGATTTGTTTGAGGAAGAACTATTCCAAACAGATGGATCAACATTAGTGTTTACTCTTTCTAAACCATTAGAGAATGGTGTAAAATATAATGTTTATATCAATGGTATAAGAGTTGATGATGAAGAGTATGACGGTACATCAAGTGTTAATAATAAAAATGCATTTATGGAAACGTTAGTAGGTGACGGAATTGTTGATACACTTACAATTGAAAACGAAAACGGTTATAGAAACTTCTTAGAAACTCAAACAGATGGACAAGATAATCCGCCAGCACAAATAATAAAAATTATTAAATCTACTTCAGATGGTGCAAGACTAATTGATTCAGAAAGTTATGATACTGATATTAGTGGTGGCGATCTTGCATACACAACTGCAAAAGGTATTAAAGCAGAAGAAATTAATATTGATGGTGACGGCTTTGTTACAGAAACTACAAGTTCAGGACCTGAAGAAACAATTCCAGGGCAAGTATTAGATACACTAGACATTACTGTATTTGAACGTCCAGTAGGCGGAAGTAGTTTAATACAAACTACATCATATACAGGCGATGGAGTAACAACTACGTTTAACCTTAGACAACGTCCGTATAGTTTTGAAAGTGTAATACTTAAAGTTAATGGTGCTGTACCTGCTACTAACACTTATAAAATAGATTATAAAAATAGTGAAATTATATTTTATGTAGCACCAGCAGTAGATGATAAACTTGATATTATTAGTATGGGTGTTAGTGGTAATAATATTCTTGATTATGATGAGTTTACTACAGACGGTAGCACACAAGAATTTTTAACAAACGTTGATTACTCAGACAATGTACATGCTTATGTAACAGTTAATGGAGAAGAATTACCATTCCAATTATTAGAATCAGACGAAAGTTATGCAATAGCAAACAGATGTGTTATTAGATTTGTACAAGCACCAATTGCAGATAAGTTAATACAGTTTGCTATATTTGATAATTCAATTGAATCCTTTAGTAAAGTGTCATTAGAAGAAATTACAGCAGATGGTAGTAGCATTGCATACCAATTAAACAAAGTTCCTTTACAACAAGATCCTATTGCTTATCATACTATTATAATGATAGATAATAAAGTATTAAATGCAGGGTATAGTGAACAGTTTATAGTTGAAGAAAGTCAACAAGAATTTAAATTAAAAGTTTGGCAAGTTCCAATTGCATCAGTTTCAGGTAATGAAATTGAAGTATTCTTAAATGGAAGAAAGTTACAATTCTTACAAGAATGGACATATGAAGGTGCTGGTTCATTTAATCCAGCAGTTAATGCAGATGCACAACCTGGTAGTACAGTTATACTAAACAGAGGTGTTGCAGTTGCAGGAGATGAACTAAAAGTACACATTATAACAAGTGGTGAATATCAATTTGGATATTATGACTCTAGTGATGAATGGGTAGACACAGCAGGCGGCGATAGTACTCCAGCAGTTGTATACTTTGATGAAGCTCCAGCAGAAAATTCAACTATCAGAGTTTACCAGTTTACTAACCATGATAGTCAAGGAATTGACAGACAAAATTATGATATTGTTCAGCGTACTGCAATGACAGTAGGCTCTGAAGGATATAACGAATATAGATTGCTTACTAACGGATTGTTTAATCTTAGATCAGAAGCAGTTAGTACAGATTATGTTTGGATAAGTTTAAATGGTAGATGGTTAGTTCCAACAGCAGATTACGTTTTACTTGAAAACAAAAAAACAATAAAACTAATTACTACAGTTTACAAAGACGATGTAGTTGATGTAATACATTTTTCTAACCCACCTGTAAGTATAAAGTATGGATGGAGACAGTTTAAAGATATATTAAACAAAAATGTTTATAAGAGACTTGATAAAGACGGGTTCTATCAACTTGCAGAAGATTTAAATTGGTATGATAGAACTATTACAGTTATTGACAAAGATAACGGTAATTTACCTACACCAACAAAATCAAAACCTGGTATTGTGTTTATTGGAAAAGAGCGTATTGAATACTTGCGTAAAGAAGGTAATGTATTAAAACAGTTACGTCGAGGCACAGCAGGTACAAGTATTGCTCAAATACATTCAAGCGGTACAGAGCTAGTTAACCAAAGTTTAGAAACAAGCATGCCATACAAAGATACAGAAGAAGTTGTTATTAACTTCTCAGGCAACTATGTTGATATGTCAACCAAGTATGATAACGATGGCGGCATAACAGTTGATGGTATTGCATATAACTTTAACAATAATACAGTATTTCCATTAGGTGGACAGTTAGCAACAGTTAACGGCACAGGATTTAGACCTACTGTACAAGCACGTATGCAAAACACAGCAGGCGAAGTAATAGACTTAGCAACTACATATGTAAACGAAACGCAATTTACATTTACAACAGTTGGCATGCCAGTTGGTGCATATGACTTAGTAGTTTATAATGATGTAGAAACTGTACCGTTACTAAGACCTGCAACAAGTTATGTTGCACCTAAAGCACTTAGGTATGTACAAGTACTATTACCGTTTGCACCAACACCAAATCCAATTAGTGCAACAGTATGGAACGAAACTAATCAAACAGGTTGGTATAAAGCACCATATGCTAGTGGTGGAATACCAGATGAATACTGGGAAGCACAAGATATTGAAATATTTGCTAATGGATTACGTCTAAGAAAGAATCCTTTGAAAACATATGATGTTACTAAAGGACAATTTAGCCCAGCAGGCGATGTTTGGTTAGAAGCACAATATGCTGTAAACAAAAATGTTGGAGCGTATGTACGCCTAACTGAGCCGCCAGAGCCTAATACTAAGCTAACTATAGTAAGACGCCTTGGTAAAATATGGAACGAAGTAATAGATTCAACTACAGGGGCAACAAAACCGCTAGGATCATCAGAAACTGAGGTAGCAACGTTCTTGCGTGGAAAGAGTATTGATCTACCGCGATAAATACATTGACAGGAAATAAAAATGACTGATACATTTAAAGACATACAAGGAACATTCTTAGAAGGGCACATTAAAATTAGTGACCCAACTACTGGTGAAATCCTTATTAACAAGCGAAATGCTATACATTATGAAAATATGAGTATAGCACTTGCAGAAAGTTTGAGTAACGCAGGTAACGGCTGGGTACACGAAATGAACTTCGGAAACGGAGGAACTAGTGTTGATCCTACTGGCATTATTACATATCTAACACCAAACTCAACAGGTACAAATGCAAGTTTGTACAACAAAACATTTACAAAAGTTGTTGATGATAGAAGTGTTAATAATATAGACCCTGCAAGAAATAAGATTGAAACAAGACATATCAGTGGTACAAACTATACCGATATCTTAGTAACCTGTCTACTAGATTACGGTGAGCCAAACGGTCAAGAAGCGTTTGACACGTCAACTGGTACAGATAGTCTTTATGTATTTGATGAACTAGGTCTTAGATCATACAGCCCCGATGGAGAAGGAAGATTGCTAACACATGTTATTTTCCACCCAATTCAAAAGTCGTTAAACAGATTAATTCAAATAGATTATACTGTAAGGGTACAAAGTTTAACAGGGTTTAACGAGGGGTAATAAATGTCATATACGATTACTTACACAGACCAAGCAAACAACGGAACAATTACTGTTGAAGATGGTACAATTAACCGTACTACATCGCTAGGACTGCCAGGACGTAACACTACAGCATACGGTGCAACTATTGCAGAAAACTTTTTACATTTATTAGAAAACTTTTCATCAACAACAGCACCAGATAATCCTTCAGAAGGACAAACATGGTATGATAATACAAATGGTTCTGAAAGTTTAAAAGTATATAACGGTACTAACTGGGTTCCAGCAAGTGGAATTACAAAATCAATTTCAACACCAGCACTAGCACAAACAGGTGACCTATGGGTTGACACAGATAACCAGCAACTATACTTGTTTACAGGTGGTGGTTGGATCTTAGTAGGACCTAGCTTTTCAGAAGGCTTGTCCACAGGTGCAAGAGCAGATCAAATTATTGGACAAGACAATAAACTATACACAGTTCTAAGAATAGAAGTAGCAGGTTCAACAGTTGGTATTGTAAATGGTTCCGATAGTAGTTTTATTCCAAAAACAACTATTGCAGGCTTTGCTCAAATTAATCCTGGATTTAACTTAATTAATAGAGATACAGACTCCGATGGTCTAAGTAACTTTAAATTCTTTGGTACTGCTGAAAAAGCAGAAAGTTTAATTGTTAATAATGAAGTTATTGCGGCTGCCGATTTCCTTAGAGGCGACACTACAAGTACTACACTATTTCCGTTAAATGTTCAAAATAACCAAGGTATCAACTACGGTATTAACGGCGAGCTAACAGTAGGAGTTGAAGGCAATGCAGGTATTCTTCAACATAACGTTGGCGGTTCAAATATTGACTTGCGTGTACGTAATGAAAATACTACAAGAACTGTTATACGTGTTGACTCAAACTTACGTGTTGGTATTAACACAGAAGCACCAGATGAAGCATTAGATGTTGTAGGTAATATACAGTCGAGTGGTAAAGTTATTGTTAACGATACTACAACTAGTTCTACTATTAACAACGGTGCATTACAAGTACGTGGTGGCGCAGGTATTAGACAAACATTAAATGTTGGCGGAGCAACTAAATTACTAGACTTGCTAACAACAACTAATGTTGTACCAGACGATAATAACATTAGAGATATTGGTTCTGCTACAGTTAAATATAAAAATGTGTATGCTACAACATTTACTGGTAACGTAGTAGGTAATGTTAGTGGTACAATTACAGGACGTAGTACAGAGTCAGATAAACTTACAGATAAGACTACGTTTATTATGGAAGGCGATGTTGCTACTATTGTTCCTGTAGAATTTGATGGCTCATTCCAAGATCCAAGTTTTAATAACGGTGAAGATGCAAATGGCGATCCGTTACCAGCAGGTGAACAACCACTACAGAAAAAATTCCGTACAGAAATTTCAAACTCGTTTATTGGTAGCAAAACTGCAATAACTGAAGTATTAGGCAGTGATGAATTACTAGTTAACCAAGTGTCAGGAGCGGCACCAGGGTTGAAACGAGTAACTAAACAAAACTTATTAAAAACAATTCCAATTAATCCGCCAGGCGTAATGATGCCATATGGTGGAGATAGTGCGCCAGCAGGTTGGCTACTATGTAATGGTCAAGAAGTAGAACGTGAAGACTATCAATTATTATTTGATGCAATTAAATTTAAATTTGGTGCTGAGTCTCAAGTAACAGCAGGATACTTTAAAGTCCCTGACATGAGAGGGCGTATACCACTTGGTGCTGATAACATTGGCGGAACAAGTGCAAACATTGTTACAGCAGGCGCCGCAGATATTATTGGTGCGTTATCGGGTACAGAAACAAAAATTATTGATATTACTAATGTACCAGAACACTTACACAGTTTAAAAGATGCTGATAACAACCAATTTTATGCAGTACAAGATAGAATTGATCCAACTACTGATACTAATGCTACAATAGTAGATGCTCCAACTGCAACTGGACAAGGGCAACAGTTACAAAACAGTGGTGGTATTATTAGTCAAAACGATGTAGGGCAACCTTTAGATATTATGCCTCCTACAGTAACTATGAACTATATCATCTATACCGGAAGAGAATAATTAAATGAGCTATAAACTAAACAAAACAAACGGTGAATTACTTGTAGATCTTGTAGATGGTCAAATTGACAATACATCTACAGACATTACTTTAGTAGGACGTAACTATAAAGGGTTTGGTGAGTTTTTAAACGAAAACTTTATTAAACTAATGGAAAACTTCGCAAAAACAAGTGCTCCAGGCGCACCGCTTGTAGGTCAACTTTGGTATGATACAGCTGAACAAAGATTAAAGGTATACACAGGTACTACTTTTAGAAGTGCTAGTGGTGCTGTTATTTCACAGACACAACCTAATCTTGTAACAGGCGACCTATGGGTTGATAGTTTAGAAAACAAATTATATTTCTTTGACGGTGAAGATATTGTACTAGTTGGTCCAAACTATAGTGCGGCACAAGGTAAAACAGGGTTTGAAGCGTTTACTATTGTTGACGAAAATGGACAAGACCAAACTGTATTATCAATGTATGTAAATGGTACTTTATCAGGACTTATTTCAAGAACACAGTTTAGACCAAAAATAAACATTACAGGGTTTCCAGTAGATCCAGATGATAACAGAAATCCAAAAAGACAGTTAATTAAAGAAGGTATCAATCCAGTAAGTGCAAACTTTTTCTTTAGAGGAACATCAGAAAGTACAAGTTCACTTATTGATGTTAACACACTAGAACAGTTTACATCAGATAACTTTATGAAAACTGACCGCGATACGTCAACTAGTGGTAGTTTAAAAATTAAAAATGCAAGTGGATTATCAATTGGTGTTTCAGATACAGAGTATGCAGTTTTAAAAGTTGCAACAGGATTAATAACAGTATTAGAAACACAGCGTTCAGATAGAGACTTTGCTATAAGAACAAAACGTGGTAACACTATAGACAATGCATTTTATGTTGATGCATCAGAAAAACGTGTAGGTATATTTAATGATACACCATCAGTTGAACTTGATGTTACTGGCAGTGGTAGATATTCAGGCAACTTAGAGGTTGAAGGCAACTTACAAGTTAACGGCGAAACTACTTACTTGAATGTTTCAACTCTTAGAGTTGAAGATAAAAATATAGAACTTGGGCTATTAAACGACAGTACACAAGGTACTGATGCACAAGTAGATGGAGCAGGTATTATTATTGCTTCATCAGAAGGAAGTAAAGACTTTACTTGGGAAGTTGAAACAGGCAACTGGACATCAAACCAAAGTTTAGACATTACTGAAGGTAACAGTTTTAAAATTAACAATGTCAATAAACTAAGTGCAAACAGATTAGACGACAGTGTTATATATGCTGAAGGTCTTGTTAGAGTAGGTACGTTGCAAACATTAACAGTTGATAGCATTACTATTAATGATAGCACTATTAATTCAACAGCACCATTAGCAATTGGAAGTACGGGAAATATTACAGTTAACAATCAAAAAATTGTTGGTGTAGCATCTCCAGTAGGTGCAGATCCGGCAGATACAGTTGCTACTAAAGGATATGTAGATACACAATTAGACTTAGAGCCAGTAGTAACAACTATTGACTGTACAGGCTTTTCAAATCCGTCCGCAGATTTTACAGTTGACGGTGGGCCATATACAGATGTTATAGGGGTTCTAAACTTTTTATATCCTGCTTCAGAGAAAGAAACAGGAGCAGTAGCAAGACTTTATGCAGTATCATACTCAGGAACAGAAGTAACTGGTATTGATGTTGGCGCAGGCGCAAGTAAATCATACATATCAGTATATGTAGATCCAGATGATAGCACAACGCCACAGCTAGAGTCGGTGCTACAGGATATTAACTTTGCACCAATTACTGGTGATGCAAGCCTAGTGCCAAATCGGGCAACTATGGAATTTGTAGTGAATGGGAACAGCTGGGTTTGGGTGCGTACGACACCAATTACCTAAAAGCAGATAAATACAATTAGTCGTAACAGGGGTTCATTAAATGGCATATACAATTGATACATATAGTAATAGTACATCTTGGAAAATTGAAGATGGGACTATTGATCAAACCACCGATTTAAAGCTAGTTGGTAAAAACTATGCTGGATACGGTGAGATACAAAACGAAAACTTTGTTTTCTTACTAGAAAACTTTGCAGGGCAGGCAGAGCCGCCACGTAAAATACAAGGTCAAATATGGTTTGACACTGGTAATAGTAAATTAAAGTTTTATGACGGAATTAAATGGCGCACAACAGGTGGCGCAGAAGTTAGCACAACAGTTCCAACAGGTCTTAAAGAAGGTGACTTTTGGTGGGATCAAAATAACGAGCAACTTTATACATACAATGGCGGAGACTTTGTACTTATCGGACCCCAAAGTGCAGGATCAGGCCAGACACAAATTGTAAGTCGCTCATTACGTGATACAGGTGGTACGACAAGAGGCGTTATCACAGCAGTTGTAAATGATGAAACAGTATTTGTTACTAGTTCACAAGACTTTACAATTGATACGGCTGATGTTGATAGTAACATTCCAGGATTTGATAGAATACGTCAAGGTATTACACTAAAGAACACTTTAAATAGTTCCGGCGGTGTTACATCAGGCGATTGGAGAATTGTTGGTACAGCAACAAATGCTGAGAAATTAGGCGGAGCGGCAGCCAGTGAGTATGTAAAAAATCAAACAGCAAACTTTGCAGGACTTGCACGTTTTAGTGACACAGGTTTACAAGTTGGCGATGACGGTGACTTGAAACTTAAAGTTGAATTAGACAACAAAGCAGTTATTGCAAACGAAAACGGATTACAAATTGAATTCCGTGCTAAAAATTCATTAGGTACTATACTAAACCCAATGAGAATATTTGCAGATGCAGTTATTCCAGGGTTCCAAGTTGGTACAGAATCAGCACCAGGTGGGCCAGTAGTTGGTACATCAACATTAGGTTCTGTAGATTATCCGTGGCCAAACGTATTTGCAAACAATGTAACTGGTTTAGCAAGTATAGCTTCATCGTTAAACGTAGGTGCATACGATCCAGTTAATCCATTAGCAAATGCAAAATATCCATCAACAGCAGACGCGGCAAATACTATTGCAGTTAGAGATGCCGCAGGCGATATTTACGCAAATAAATTTCAAGGTGTTGCAACTGAAGCTCAATATGCTGACTTAGCAGAAAAATATACTACTGATAAAGAATATCCAGTAGGTACAGCAATGTGTGTAGGCGGAGATGCTGAAACAACAGCGGCTAAGACAAGTAGTATTAGTATTGGTGTTATATCAGAAGCTCCTGCGTACTTAATGAACAAAGATTTAGAAGGGCAAGCAATTGGTCTTAAAGGTCGTGTTCCAGTAAGAGTAAAAGGCCCAGTGAAAAAAGGTCAACCAGTGTATGCATGGGAAGATGGTGTTTGTTCTACAGTAGCAACTACATCAATCGTAGGTGTTGCACTAGTTACTAATGACGCTGAAGAAGAGAAATTAGTTGAGTGCGTTTTAAAGGTATAAATAAAACTAGCACTTTATAGGAAGTAGAATATATGTCTGTAAATAATCAAACGTCCATAACCGCCGCGAATTATAATTCGTTACAATCAAGAGTTGCTAACTTACTTGGCAGTGGTTTTGGCGGTTCAGGTTACGGACAAGCACTTGTTAGTGCTCCTGTTGCTGTTGGAGAAATAGTAACTGCGGAGCATATGAATCTTCTAAGAGAAGATATTAACAGAGCGCATGTACATCAAACTGGTAGTTTGTCATCGTTATTAGCAATTGATCAAGAGTCAAAAATTGGTGCTAATGCAGTAGACGGTGATGCTGAAAAAGGGTTTAACTCATATAGTGCAGTCATAACAATACTTGAAGGTAATGCTAATGTAGTTGACGGAACGCAAGTTACGTTAGAAACAGCTACAACTAGTACACGATTTGCAGGATGGGCTGGGCAACTAGTTCATATGTTTACTGTAAACTTTGCTGACGCTGACGAAAGACGTGCATTTTTTAATGCAGGTGGAGAAATACATATGTCAGCTGAAATAGTAGGCGACAATACCCCAAAAGGTCAAGATTGGAATAGTATCTTAACTAACATGGGAACAGTAAAATTTGCTAAAGAAACAACTACAAAAACAGGCGCGGCCGGCACAGTACAAGCAATTGGTAACTTTGATCTTTCATCAAGTTTCCAAGAAATATTCCAAAGACGTGGACAAGCTGATTACTATGCAGAAAATAGATATTTTATCTATTGTAAGGAAACGTCTTTAGATTCTATACAATTTAGAATTGAATTCTTAGACAACGACCAAGGTGATCCTAATGACGATGAAGTTGTTAGAGGCACATTAACAAGTGTTGTCAAACAACTCAGACCAACAGGAAGTTATGTAACTGTAAACTCACCAAGTTATTCTACGCAATCAAGCCTTGACGAAGGAGATTAATTTATGGCAACAGTTGGCGGTTTTATATCCGGTAGTGACTATAACACGTTAGTTAATGGCACAACCAATGTGCTTGGATTAGGTTCCGGCGCAGATGGTTATGGTCAAATAGTTCCTAGTAAAGAAACATATTCATCAAGAGGCACTGCCAATTTAATTGATAATGCTGAATGGAATCTACTAAGAACTGATATTAACAAATGTTACCAACATCAATCCAATGGTGATATAATTGGTAATGAAGTAACCGACGGTTACATTATCGGCGCAGATGCTTCAGGACCTAGTGTTACTAGAATTTCAGGCGATACATTTTCAATTAATACACCAAACAACGGTACTGGCATTAATGATTGGGTGTCGGGTTTAACAACTATACAAAACGGCAAAAATAACATAAATTCTTCGCACTATACAGTTACAGGTACTAGAGCGTTAGTTAACTCACAGAGAACTTTAGGTTGGGGTACTGCTTCGAATCCTTCAGTATATTGTGATCTTGCTGTTTCATTTCAAGGCGGATACGAATGTACTAATAGTGCAGGGACTCGTGTAACTGCTAGTGGCGCAGATCATGCTAGACATTTTTTTAATGCCGGCGGCGAAATACATTTATCACAATTTTTAACAGGTTCTACAGCTAAAGATACTGACTGGGGTACAATGTTAGGTAACGCTGGTATAACCAAATTTAAAAGAAACAATACTACAGGAACAGGTACGGCCGCATATCGAGACGGAGCAACTGATCTTGATGGTGGCGGTGTAGATAGTGCATTAGGATTTTACCAATTAACTACTGGGTTCTCATTAATCATGCGTAAGAATGGTAGTCAAGCAGAATATGCAGAAAACTACATAGAAGTTTATGCAAAACGTAATGTAAATTATGATGAACTACAATTTAGATTCTTCTTTAATGATGTTGACTCAGGCGATCAAACTGGTACAGGACCAGGAGTAGACGAAATGGTATTTGCAGGTGGCGGGTCAATGGGTGCAGGTATTGACTTATTACGCCCATCGGGCTCATATGTAAGCGTAATAGAACCAGATAGTAGCGTTGTAACCGAACTAGGAATCACATAACACTTGACAAACTGTTAATTCGAGTATATACTATAACAATATACTTGGAGATGTCGTATGGATGAAAGACTAGAAAAAGCACTTGAGTTCTCAAACTACATGGTTACGTTGAATAATCAACGTAGAATTGTAAGAGAACAATTTTTAGAAAACTGTGTTCACTATTTAAATGGTGGAAAGTTTTCAGTTAACAGAGATTTAATTACATTTTGTCAAACACTAGTAACTAGAGATCAATCTAGTGCAGTGCTTATTGACGACAATGATACCCCAATTGAAGTAGAAGATATTAATAAATTCTTAGATGATATCCTTGATATTTACTTTACTACAACATACGAGTACTACGATAAGTTTAACGAAATCAAAAAGAATCGAACAGTAGAAGGGTTAGTTAATTTATGAGCAAAGGCGTATTGCTTTTCGCACAAAATAATAATACTGTCGACTATGTTAAACAAGCAATATATTGTGCAAGAAAAATAAAGAAGCATTTAGGTATTGGCGTAGCTATTGCTACAGATAATGCTGACTATTTAAAAAGCCAATATCCTTATTATGAAAAGTATGTAGATCATATTATCACTCTTGAATGGGCAGAGTGTAATCAAAAGAGAACATTCCGCGACGGCACAATGAGCAAACGTGATCTTGAATGGCGTAACTTTGATAGAAGCCTAAGTTATGATATAACTCCGTTCGATGAAACAATAGTAATGGATACTGATTTTATCATAGGCAATAATTTACTCAATCACGCATTTAACAGTAACGAAGATTTTTTAATATGGCGTTACATAACTGATGTTAACATGGACAGACCAGACGAACATAGGTTTAATAAAATTAGCGATAGAAGTGTTGACATGTTTTGGGCTACAGTCTTTTACTTTAAAAAGACAAAACCAATGGAAGACTTTTTTGAACTAATAAAACACATTAAAGAAAACTGGCACTTCTACAGATTAACATATCAAATTCCAAGTAAAATTTATAGGAATGATTTTGCATTTAGTATTGCTATACACATATTTAATGCACACCAAAGAACAGTATGGCCTAAGCCCTTACCAGGTAGATTATGGTTTACTAGTGACGCAGATATTTTAATGAAGATGGATGATGAAGAATATACTTTCTTATTAGACAAACGACATTGGAAGGGTCATTATCATGTAGGTGCAATTAAAGATTGCAATATTCATATTATGAACAAGTTTAGTTTAGACAGGGCAATTAGCGAGGCACTATCAGATGAATAGAGGATTTTGCTTACTAGCACAAAACAATGAAAAAACTGATTATGTAAGACAAGCATATGCACTTGCTAAAAGTTTACATAGATATAACACAGATCAAAAAATTAGTTTAATAACTAATGATGATATTCCTAACGAGTGGAAAGAAGTATTTGATCAAATAATACCTATACCTTGGTCAGACGATGCAGATGAGTCTAAGTGGAAAATAGAAAATAGATGGAAAGTATATCACGCTAGTCCATATGATGAAACTATTGTATTAGAAGCAGACATGCTAATACTAACTGATATCACACACTGGTGGGAAGAACTTGCAAAGCGTGAATTATTTTTTGTTAGTAATGTTAGAACATACAGAGATGAAGTTGTAACTAATAGATTTTATAGAAAAACATTTGATGCTAATGAACTACCAAACTTATATAGTGCATTGCATTACTTTAAAAAAGGTGATGTAGCAAAAGAGTTTTATAATCTATTAGAAATTATTGTTAACAACTGGCAGTTATTTTACGGCAAGTATGCAAAAGAAGAATATCAAAAATGGTGTAGTATTGACTTATGCGCGGCAATAGCAAGTAAAATACTAGATAACGAAAAAGAAATTACAGATCCAAATAGCTATGTTACTTTTACACATATGAAGCCAAGGGTACAAGGTTGGTACAACATTCCTACTAAATGGACAAGAGCAATAGGAAAGTATTATAGAGATGACGGAACATTGTTATTAGGAAATCATTTACAAACAAGAGTATTACATTATGTTGAAGATGAATTCCTCACAGACGAATTGCTGGAGAACTTATAATGGAGCAAACGTTTTATTTAAACTTTGAAGAAGATACTGGTCATATATGGAAAGCTACGAACGAATGTGACGACTCAACTCCGTATATAGAAGTTGATGCAGAAACTTGCTCTCAGTTTACAACTGGTGCAAAAGACATGAACGATTATATTATCATTCCTTCGTTAACTGACAAAAAGTTTGAAATTAAATTTAAACACAGAGACCTAACAGAATTTGATGTAGATAAAAGCATACATAGAATAGAGATAAGCAATACAGATGATCATAAAAATGCATTTATGATTATACAAGAAAATGGATATTGGACAATTAAACTTTCTAAGCATATGCAGGAAACACTTACGTCTACAGCATATTATAAGGATAAAACCCAATTAATATATGTAACAAAGAAAAATGACCCCAATATTTTACTAGACACAATGACAATAAAGTTGTATAATGTATTGTATAATGATGAATATAGACTAGAGAATCAAGATGTTAATGTAGCCAAAAGTAATGATGTTAGTTTATTTTGTGGTAAAGTATTTGAAGAATATAAACATGTGGTGAGAGTATGAGTATAAAAGTTGTAGACCAAGATATTATATTTCTGTCGTATGATGAGCCTAATGCAGAAAAGAACTATGCAGACTTGTGTAGTAAAATTCCGTGGGCAAAACGTGTACATGGAGTAGAAGGCTCAGATGCCGCACACAAAGCGTGTGCTGACCTAAGTGAAACAGAATATTTTGTTACTGTAGATGCAGACAATATTGTTGATCCAGAATTTTTAAATCAAGTAGTTGATTATGAAGCATTAGGACTATCAGCAGAACATGTGTTTAGTTGGTGTGGCAAGTTACATGTTAACGGACTAATGTACGGCAACGGCGGATTAAAAATGTGGACACGTAAGTTTGTACATAGTATGAAAACACACGAACACTCAGAAGAGGGCGATGAACGTGGTAAAGTAGAATTTTGTTTTGATGACAAGTATTATCAGTTTAATGATAACTTCAGCACTTCTTATACTAATGCAACACCGTGGCAGGCATGGAGAGCAGGCTTTCGAGAAGGTGTCAAGATGTCTTTGGATCAAGGTGCTAAAGTAGATGACCTTCGTAAGGTGTGGTGGCAGAATTATCAACGTTTGCTTATTTGGAGTCAAGTAGGTGCAGATGTTAGACATGGTATATGGAGTATACTAGGTGCGAGGCAAGGCTGTTATCTAACAAATTGTACACCTTGGGATTATGCTAATGTACGTGACTTTGAATGGCTAAACAACTTTTGGGAAACAGAAGTAAAAGATGTAGATCCACTTGAAACATCTATTCATTTAGGAACTGAGATACTAAAAGGCACAGGTGCCGATATATCTACTACACCTCTTGATGAACAACAAAGTAAGTTTTTTAAAAGTGTATATCAAAACACTCCAAGGATAATTAGGACTAAATGAGTAACGAACAGCGTATAAAAATACTAGAAGAAAAGCGTGAGAAAATTAACAATGTAAGTTGTTCATTCTGTACGGCTAAATGGTTACAAACTACGCTACTATTACAGAATGGTTACAATCACAGTTGCCATCATCCTGCTCCACATAAGATTCCGTTGCATGAAATTGAAGCTGATCCAGCCGCATTACATAATAGTAGACACAAAAAGAAAATGCGTAAAATGATGCTAGAAGGCAACCGCCCAAGTGAATGTGGGTATTGCTGGAAAATTGAAGATTTAGATAAAGACTATTTTAGTGACAGGCATTATAAAACAAGTGATACTTGGGCTTGGGATAAATTTGAAGACATTGCTAAAAGTAATTGGCAAGACAATGTGTATCCAAGTTACTTAGAAGTTTCATTTAGTAATGCGTGTAATTTTGCTTGTGCATATTGTTCACCTGAGATTAGTAGTAAATGGATGGAGGATATAAAACAAAACGGAGAGTATCCAACTACACACGGTTCACATAATTTAGACTATTTAGAAAAGTCTGGTAAAATGCCTTACAAGAATAGAGAACATAATCCATATGTTGAAGCGTTTTGGAAATGGTTTCCTGATGCACTACCTCATTTAAAAGTATTGCGTATTACAGGTGGCGAACCTACTATGTCAAAAGATACTTGGAAGTTATTAGATTATCTTACTGAAAACCCACGCAAAGGTTTAGACATATCAATTAACACCAATGGGTGTGTTGAAGATAAACTAATTGACAAACTAATTTTAAAAGTTAATCAACTTGCTGAAGTAGGTGTAAAGGTTGATGTATACACTAGTTTAGAAAGCACAGGCGCACAGGCTGAATATGCTCGTGACGGACTTGACTATATAAAATGGTTAGACAACGTAGATAAAATATTAAAAGAAACAAAGTCGTCAGTTGCAATTATGACAACAGTTAATATTCTTAGCTTGCCAACATTCATTGACTTTATAATGACTGTTATAGATTTTAGAAAAACATACAACACTAGTTTTGAAGTAAACAGAATACCACTAAGTGTTAACATAATGCATTGGCCACCACATTTACAATGCACACTATTAGATAAAGAAGAAAGAATACCATATGCAGAAACTATTGAAAAGTTTTGCGAAACATGGTTAAAATATTATAGAAAAGACAAATTTGCTAGAATATATCTTGAGGAGTTTGATCAAATACAAAGGTTATGTGATTATTTGCGTACAACAGAATCAGCAACTGAACACAGAGCTGACTTTGTAAGATACATACATGCATACGATAAGAGAAGAAATAAAAACTTTGTGGAAACGTTCCCACAATACATAACACATTTAGAGGAATGGAATGGCTAAAAAACCTGATGAATCTCTACAACAGTATAGAGATAGAGTACTAGATAGCAAAAGCAAAAGTTTTTGCGGAGCCAAATGGTATAACGCTACTACATGGTTAGGTAGTGGAACAACAGCTAGTTGTCATCATCCACCTGCGCATCAAATTCCATTAATTGAAATACAAGACAATCCGTCTGCAATTCATAATACTAAGCATAAAAAAGAAATGCGCCGTATGATGCAAAAAGGCGAGCGTCCACGCGAGTGTGAATATTGCTGGAAGATGGAAGACATGAAAAAGGATGCTGTTAGCGACAGAACTTTTAAAAGTATTATCTACTCTGACGAAGAATTACAACAAGCATATGAAGCAGATGCAAACGAAAATACTAATCTTAAAACTTTTGAGATTGCATTTGATAGAACTTGTAACTTAGCATGTAGTTATTGTAATGCAAGTTTCTCAACTACATGGGCAAAAGACATCAAGAAGAATGGCCCGTACGAAAATTTAGTTAGTGATGGCGCAGGCGCCTTTCATCAAGACGGTAGTTGGGCGGCACCATATGACAACGATGAAGACAATCCGTACATACAAGCATTTTGGAAATGGTGGGAAAGCGGCCTAGCAGATAGTTTAGAAGAACTACGTGTTACAGGTGGCGAACCTTTAATGAGTGGAAATACTTGGAAATTGTTTGATTGGTTTAATGCACAAGATACTAATATGCGTTTTGCTATTAACAGTAATCTAATTGCTAAAGATAGCATTATTGATAAGTTAATTGATAAGACAAAGGGTATGAAGCACTTTGATTTATATACAAGTTGCGAAGCAGTTGGTGAACAAGCAGAATATATACGTGATGGTTTAGATTACGACATGTGGCTAAGAAATACTAAAAGGTTACTTACTGAAGGTAACTGTAACAATATTAATATTATGATGACTATTAATAGCTTGTCGTTGTTTAGTATTACAGAATTTTTAGACGAAGTGTATAAACTAAAAGAACTTACACAAAGTAGAACACCAACAGTTAGTGTAAACTTATTGCGCTTTCCTAGTTTCCAAAGTCCGTTAGCATTACCTAATCATATCAAAGACTATTGCCATAACAAACTAAACACTTGGTGGCAAGAACGTAAAGACGATATTGGCTGGCACGAATTTGAAAAGGCAAGTATTGAACGTTTGATAGATTACTTAGTAACTGTAGATGCTCCGCATAGACGTACAAGTAATCCTACTACATTATGGCGTGACTTTAAAACATTCTATCAACAGTATGATGTACGCAGAAACAAAAGTATATATGTGTTTCCTAAAATATTAACAGATTGGATTGAAAGTATTCCTAGTACTGATATTGAAGTACAAGCACTTGCAGAAAAAGAAGGTTGGATATTAAAACCTGACAATAAAAATATAGACGAGCCTTTAGCAAAGTATGATTAATTTGTACTACGATACATTAGGTGACGACACCGTACCTATTCCTAACGGAACAAAACTTTGGGAGTATGGTGTAAACACTAAACGTATTCCTAAAGCAGTTGATGCACATTTAATAGTACATGAGTATACATACTTTTTTAATTGTATAAAAGCATTAGGATCTCCGTTTCAGTTATTCACTGGCAAGGAAGATTGTAATAATTTATTCTATCCTTTAGAATTAAATCCTCAACATGCATTAAAAGAAGATGAAGATATATTAGATTATATTCCAACCAAATCTATTAAACGTATTAGTAAAGGCAAAATGAAGATGTTATTGCTTATGCCTTCTATTAGTAGCGATTATAGATATGTTTGGAAGTTGCGTAAAAAAATAGATAATCTTACCGGTTCAGGTATTCCACGTGAACAAATATATGTTGTGCTAGGAGATATAAATCAAACATACAGAAACTTACTAAACACAAAGAATGTATTTGGTATAGACTGGAATCAAATTTATATGCAAATTGCACTAAAGGCAAGATATGCAATGGAAGATTTTAGATGGGTATTTAATAATGCTTTTGCCGCGTGGCCAGGTAAAGAAAAACTAAAAGCTGAACAATTTGATATAGATAACTGGAACCCTAAAAGATTGTATTCTGCGTTTACTGGCAAAGCAACGTTACATAATACGTGTTTTGTATCTGATTTAAAATATCACGGATTAGATAACTTAGGAAAATACAGTTATAATATTGGATATGAAAATGTTAATCATAACTATAAAGATTTTAGAATAACTGATAGATCTAAAGGCGAAGAGTTTATTGAAACTAAGAAACATTTTGTTAAAAATCTCTCTAAGAAAACAATTATTATGGATATGACATTTGATCAAAAGCGGCACAACGGAAATGATCAATATATTAATAAGTCAATATACGAAGACAGCCTTATTAATATTGTAAGTGATAATTGGATGCCAATGATGGATGAAAATTATTTAGACGAAACTAATGTACTTGCACCAGGAAAATTTATATGGTTGCAAATAGCCAAAGCTCACCCCTTTATGGTGCTAGGGTGCTTAAATACAATTAACTATATTACAAATCAAGGATATTTTTCTAATAACTTTTTAGTTAATGAAGATTATGATAGAGTATCTAGTATTACAAAGACATCAGAAATGATTTGTAATAATTTAAAAATATTAAACGAGCTTACAGACAGCGAAATTAGAGATAAAATGGAATTTATAAAACCTTACTTAAAAAAGAATAAAGAAAAGTTTTTTGAAAGACCTAATAAGCGAAAGTTTAATTTACTATTTGAAGAGATGAAATATGAGTAATGATCTAAAAAACAGTCCTAACTTTTGTGTAGCACCTTGGATGCACTTACATGTTATTAACGATGGTAGGTCATTTGCATGTTGTCAAACACCATTGCGTGATGAAAATAGTTTTGGTAATGTAAAAACACAAACACTAGACGAAGTTATGAATAGTGATCTTGCTAAGAAAATGCGTAAAGATATGCTAGACGGAAAACCGTTACCTAGTGCATGTGAGCGTTGTGTAAATAAACAAGCCAATAATATGAATACTATGCGTACTGGATTAAATTCTAAATGGTATGATAGAACTAAAGATGTTATTGCTACAACAGCAGACGATGGTACACTTCCTAAGCCTAAATTAAAATACTGGGATTTTAGATTTAGCAACTATTGTAACCTAGCATGTACAACTTGTTCACCTTTGTTTAGTACACAGTGGGCAAACGACTTTCAAAAATTACATCCAGGTGCAGACAAATATAGTGAAACTAAACTTATTGACCTAACTGAAGCAAATGTATTTTGGGACGATATTGAAAACAATATTGACTCAATGGAAGAAATACACTTTGCTGGCGGCGAACCATTAATCATGCCTGAGCATTTACGCATACTTAAACTTCTTGATGCACAAGAAAAGTTTGATGTTGAATTGCGTTATAGTACTAATGGTACAACACTTGGTCAAAAAAAGTATGACTATTTAGAATGGTGGAAGAAATTTAAATATGTACACCTTAGTCTTAGCATTGATGGCGCAGGCGATGCGTTTGAACACATTAGATATAAAGGCAAATGGGACGTTACACTTGCAAACCTTAAAAAGATTAGAGCAAGCGGAGCCGCAGATTATTGGTTCCATCCAACTGTCAGTGTACTAAACATTTTCCGACTAACTGAGCTACATGAAGTATTACATAAAAATGATCTAATGCCGCTGGAAGCAATTCATCCACAGCGTGGGTTTCATATGGAAAATTACTGGGTTGATAGATTTCATATCAATCCATTGTTTACGCCAAACTATTACAGCATTACAGTTATGCCAGAATTATTAAAAGAGCAAGCCGCTGATAAGATTACAAAGTATGGCAAGAAATTAGAAGCTGATACAGGTATACCGTTTAGTGGTTGGCAAGCAGTTATTGACTTTATGTACCAAGAAGACAAGAGTATGTTATGGAATCAATTTAAATGGAAAAGCAAACAAATTGATGATGTAAGAGGCACTAATGTATATGCTATAAACCCTGAGTTCAAAGATGCTTAGAGGTAATGCGTTTCTTCCTTATCTTATGAGCTCGCCGGCTAATGTAAAGTCGCTCGAGTACCTAAGAACATTTGGTGTAGGCGAAGTGCTTACTAAATCAGTTAAAAATTTAAAAACAAAACTACCGTTCGTTAAACCAAAAGCATATGAAACGTTAGCTATTAATCAAGCAGAACAAGATATACTAGATCCTAATACTGATTGGAAATATTACATTAACAAGTATGGATTTAGAAATGAATGGGACTTAGACTCTAAAAAAGAAAAAATAGGATTCTTTGGATGTAGTTTTACATTTGGTGAAGGTATTCACAATGACGATACGTTTGTTAACATTGTTAGCAACACACTACATATGAGTCCTATAAATTTAGGAGTTGGTGGATCAGGATTAGAAAGAACTACTAGAACTTTTGCCGCGGCCACTAAAGTAATAGACTTTGATTATGCAGTTGTAACATTGCCTGCATGGTTCCGTCAACTACATGTAACTAAAGAAGGAAAGTTAATTAATATTATTCCTTATTATCCTCATAATGATTTTGAAAAGTTAAATGAAATATATTCATCATTTGATGAAGACTTTTTTGTTAATCAAGCAATAACATATATTAATTGGATAGGAGATATTGCAACAGCAAATAATATAAAGTTAATTTTATGCTCCTGGGATCATCCATTAAATGAATTATGTCAATTAATTTATCCAGATATTACTATAGATCCTTTTCCTAATATTGATGACAAGTGTGCAAGAGATAAAATGCACCCTGGTCCAAAGTCTCAAGCGGCACACGCAGAGCAAATTATAAAGGCATTTGATGATAGAGCTTGGGTTTAGAAACATTAAAGATGAAGTGAAATATATTCATATCAAACCACACGATACTGAGTTAGCAAACGTATGGCTAACACAATTTGATAGATTACTTGAAACCCATCAAAAAAAGATATTCCAAAAAAATTTTAGTCTATTAGGATTGCACAATAACTACAGAACATTAGAACACATCTGTGATGATTTAGATAGAAGTATTGCAACTATAAACTACTATTCAGACTATAAAATTGAAGATAACTTTGGTGCATTACGTTATGGATACAATCAAATATTATTAAACGTGCTACATCATCATTTTGAAACAGCACAAGGCCAACTATGGAACCCTAGTAGTGTATTAGCAAATGCTAACGGAAAAACTAGATTAGCAATTTGTTATCTAAACCATTGCTGTCACGAACTTGAAGCATGGTACGAAACAACAGATATAGAAGCAGACGGATATCGCAATGGTTACTTTTACTATAATCTGCTAGGCATACAAGAACGCATCGAATTAGATCCAAAGTTTAAAAAGTATTTTACTAAAGACGTTGAAGACGGTATGGTATATTTGCATTACGCACAAACAGGTAAAACTTGGTACGAAGCATACCTTGACAATGATGATGTAGTTACAGCAGATGGTATTTCTGAACATCGTGTAATTAGCGGTGAATTTAATTTTTACTTTGGCACAGGATATGAGCTACCATCAGACGATAAGTTTACAAGTTGGTTAGAGTCAAAAGGTGTTGATCCTAAGGATGAACAACTAGCACTAGGATATGCACCAGTTGGTAAAATACAAAACTTACCTGATTTAGAAGCACAAGAATTTTTTAAAGAGTACACAGACTTTTATAGTATTGAGTATAACAACAAAAGAATAGAATATGACTTTAGACACAACGATGAAAATTATATTAATCTACTTACAGAGATTTGGGATAAGTGGGGACAATGAGTAACGTACCTAATTTAGAAAGAGCTGTAGTAGAAGTATTTGGCGGCTGTAATTACAAATGTCAAATGTGTCCACAAACTACCGGACGTGGCAAAGACTGGACACGTAAGATGCCATTTGATATGTTTGAAGATATATTAGATCAGTTGCCAGGTAAGCCTGTGATTAACTTAGAAGGTTCAGGTGAACCAACAATGGCAAAGGATTTACCACGTTACATTGAAGCATGTACTAAGCGTGGCTTGCCTAGTTTTATGTACAGCAACGGAAGTTTCTTTAGCGGACACTTTATGCAGGACTGTATTGATGCAGGACTTAGTTTTGCAAGATTTAGTTGTATAGGCTACGACAAAGACAAGTATAAAGAATGGATGGCAATTGATAATTTTGAACTACTAAAAACAAATGTTATAAAAGCAAAACAGTATATTAAAGAAACTAATAGCAAGTGCGAAATAAGTAGTTACCATTTAATACTAGACAACAATCAAATTGAATATGAAGTTGATCAATATAGAAATAACTTTATAGGTCCTACTGGCACAGTAGGGTACATATGGAAAATGCACAATTGGAGTGGCAACTATCAACCATTATATGTGCGTGACCCTAGTAAACGTAGAACATGTGGCAGACCATTTGCTCCAGAGATTACAATACGCTCAGGCGGCATTGCTGGATTGAAAGGTGCTGTTACTCCTTGCTGTCAAACAATGGGACCACCTAACGAAAGTAAAAGTGTACTAGGACATACACAAATACAAACTATAGAAGAAATATGGTATGGAGACGAATACAACAACCTTCGCAAAGCACATGAAATGAAAGACTTTGATAGTATAGATTATTGTAAGGACTGTGATTTTTTATATGAAGATCCTGAAGTATTAGTTTGGAGTAACGACAAAAAAGCAAGCACAGATCATATGTTAGGTACAAACTTTAGTTTGCGTGATTTTATGATTGACAACAACAAGTAGAGGCTGTATAATATATAAATGTATGACATCGTATTCATAAGTTATAATGAGCCTAATGCAGATGCAAATTGGGAACTAGTAAAATATAGGTTTCCAAGAGCAAAGCGTGTTGATGGCGTAAAAGGAATTCACCAAGCACACATTGCCGCCGCTAAAAAATGTTTTACTAAAATGTTTTGGGTTGTAGATGCAGATGCAAAAATATTAGATAGTTTTAAATTTGATCACAAAGTAGATGAGTACGATTTAGAAACTGTACATGTGTGGCGCAGTCGTAATCCAGTAAATGATTTACTATACGGATATGGCGGAGTGAAGTTGTTACCACGTAAACTTACACTAAACATGGATACAACAAAGCCAGACATGACTACAAGTATTAGTGAGTATTTTAAAGCAATGCCTGAAACATCTAATGTTACAGCATTTAATACAAATGAGTTTGAAGCATGGAAGGGTGCATTTAGAGAATGTACCAAACTAGCAAGTAAAACTATAGACAGACAAAACGAGGATGAGACAAATGAAAGATTACGAGTTTGGACAACAGTGGGAGAAGACCGTCCCTTCGGCGAGTACGCTATTAAAGGTGCTATTGCTGGCCGGGAGTATGGGCTTTCTAGCGGCGTTGATATTCGCCTAATAAACGACTTTGATTGGTTACATGAACAATTTTCAAAACATACCATGGGATAATATTACCGAATTTGGCCAGAAGACTCTCCTAAAGAGCCATCTTTTCACGGTTTCGTGGATCCTGGCTAGATTTTGTAATTATAACTGCTCTTATTGCTGGCCATACGCTAGATCTAGTACCCCTGACCACCAGGATTTAGAATTGTACTTAAAGACCCTAGATAGTATCAAAGCACAGGCTCGTGCAAATGGCTTTAAAGATTTCCATTTTAGTTTCTCAGGAGGCGAACCTACAGCGTATAAATACTTTGGGGAGATCATAGATCATTATTGCAGTGATGCAACACCCGAATACCAAAGTATACATATGACAACTAACTTGTCACCTGGAAGCAAATGGTGGAGCAGATGGATAGAGTCAACAAGTACTTTGCAACGTAGAAGTATAACAGCAAGCTATCATGCAGAGTTTGCAAATGAACAAGAGTTTGGAGACAAATGTCTTCAGCTTATGAAAGCAGGTGTATATGTTACGATTAATCAAGTTATGGTTCCAGAAATTTTTGAAGATCTTTACGAAAGGCTTGAACGATTTGCCACCAGAGGTATTAACGTCACTCTCAAGCCCCAGTCCGATCCAACCGCCTCCCACGTGGTACATGGATATAGTGAAGACCAAATCACAAGAATGCAAACCGGATTCCCACAAACAATTCCAGAAGCATTTAAAGGAATAATACCTTTACTACAAGTAGAGCTTACAGACGACAAAGGCGAAAAGTATTACGTAGATCAAGCAGAACGCTTTAATGCATTCGGCTTTAACAAGTTTGAAGGTTGGACTTGCAATGCAGGTTATCAAGGTATTGTTATTCGTGGTAATGAAGTAAAGCGTAGTTACAGTTGTCGAGATGAGCCAATTGGTACATTAGAGGACGGCTTTAAAATATTTGACAAACCTCGTAAATGCATCACACCAACGTGTGTTAGTTCCGCTGACTCAAAACTTCCAAAGGTAAAATATGAAGATTGATGTACAAGACGTATTATTTTGGATGGATGCTATTCGCAACAGTGATGATCGCTATCGCACACTTGAAAGTTTTTGGAAAGGGCAAGTAAACAGCAAAGTATGGTTAGCTGAGAACTTGGTAGGATTTGTACCCGTTAGACCGTTAAATATCGTCATATACGGTGGTTGGAACGGAGTGCTGGCAAGTATACTCTTTAACTCTAATATAGCTGTAGAACACGTTACAAGCGTGGATATAGACCCTGTATGCGAAGATATAGCAAACACAGTAAACAAGCGTTATGAAATGCAAGGTAAATTTGAAGCAGTTACACATGATATGTGCAAATACGTTACAGGAGCAGATGTTGTAATTAATACAAGTTGTGAACACATAACACAAGAGCAGTACGATCAATGGTTAGATAATCAACCTGACAATGCAGTTATTGTATTACAAAGCAATAACTATTTTAAACACGAAGAACATGTTCGATGCTCAAAAGATTTAGATAATTTTACAAAAATAAGTAATATTAAACCCTACTTGCGTAGAGTTTTAGAAACACCAAAATACGATCGTTATATGTTGATAGGTAAAAAGAATGTTTAGTTTTAGCGACTTAGAAAATATACATTTAGAAATTACAAATCGCTGTCAGGCAAGTTGTCCAATGTGTAGTAGAAATTATCACGGCGGATTAGAAAACCCTCTTATCAAAAACAAAGACTGGACATTACAAGACTTTCAAAATATACTAACAAAAGAAGTGTTGGATCAATTAAAAGGATTTTATTTCTGTGGCAACTTTGGTGATCCTATTATTAATGATGAATTAATTGAAATGGTTGAATATGCCGCAACAGTTAATCCTAACTTAAATATTAGAATACACACAAACGGAAGTGCAAGAAACACAGACTGGTGGGCAAGACTTGCAAAAGCATTACCTGTAACGCATAACGTTATTTTTGCTATTGACGGATTAGAAGATACACACAAATTATATCGTATAGGTACTAGTTACAAAAAAATATTACAAAATGCTACAGCATTTATTGAAGCAGGCGGCACAGCGGAATGGTGCTTTATAAAATTTAAACATAACGAACATCAAGTAGAAGAAGCACGTACTATTGCAGAGCAAATGGGCTTTAGTTTATTTGTTGAAAAGAATAGTAGTAGATTTATAGGAACACCAGAATTTCCTGTATACGATAAAAATGGTGCAACTACACATTACTTGGAGCCACCTAGCAGTAGTGAACTTGCATTTATTACAGAAGATATGGTTGCTAATTACAAAGACATTTTAAACAATGCAGAAATAGATTGCTATGTGTTGCAAACTAAAGAAGTATACATTGATGCATATAAGAAAATATTTCCGTGTTGTTTCTTAGCAAGTACACCGTACAACTATGCAAAAACAAATGATGTTACAGCACCAATAAGAAATCACATGCACGAACAATACCTAGACTTAATAGAAAATTTAGGTAATACTAATGCACTTGAAGTTTCTTTAAAACAAGTAATTGATTCTACACCTTGGCAAACAGTGTGGAAAGATTACTGGGGCAAAAATAAGCTAATTACATGTGCAAGAACATGTGGTAAAGTAAAAGAATTACCTAAACCAAAAGATCAATTTATTAGAGTAGTGGGATTAAACAATGAGTAAATGGTGGTATAACGATAAAGACAGTGAGCTAGGCAAGTATCAACGAGAACTAGAAAGCGTTGCAAAAAGTCCTACGTTTTGTGTTCTACCTTGGATACACTTTGCTACTAGACCTAATGGCGATATGCGTTTATGTTGTTCGTCTAATGCAAGTGGTGCTGGCGGAGACCATACAGTTGGACTTGTTAAAATGGAGGATGGTAAGCCAGCAAACTTTGGCAGAGAAACTCCAATGGAAGCATGGAATAACGACTACATGAAAAGTGTACGTACAACTATGCTTAATGGACAAATACCTGCAAGTTGTACTAAATGCTTTGAAGAAGAAAAAGTAGGAGTAGTAAGTAAGCGTATATGGGAAAGTGGTACCTGGCATAGAGACGATGATGGTGTAGACATTCCTTATTTGATTGAACAAACACAAGCAGACGGAACAGTACCGGAAGAGTTAGTATACTTAGATCTACGTTTAGGACATACTTGCAATATTAAATGTGTGATGTGTAGTCCACATGATAGCAGTAAGTGGGTAGCAGATCACAAAAAACTTATTCCTGTATTACAAGACCCTGATGTTAAAAGACAAATGCAATGGGATAAAAGTGAGTTCAATAATAAATGGCATGAAAAAGATACGTTCTGGGAAGAAATGTATGCACAGATACCTAATCTAAAACAAGTATATTTTGCAGGCGGTGAGCCTCTAATGATCAAAGAACATAAAATGTTTATTGAAGAAATTATTAGACAAGGCTATCAAGACAAAATATTGTTACGTTACAATTCAAATGGACTATTAGTAGACGAAGATCTAATTGAGTTATGGTCAAAGTTTAAAAAAGTAAAGTTTGCTATTAGTATGGATGCTAGTCACGGACGTGATGAATACATACGTTTTCCTACAAACTTTGAAACTGTAGAAAAAACTTTGCATATGCTTGACAACACACCTGACAACATACAAACAAGTTTAGCAACAGCAATACAAATATTCAACGTAAAGCATTTACCAGACTTTATGAAATGGAAACTAGAAAGCGGATTTAAAAAATTAAATAGCGGTACAGTGCCTGGTGGTGTGCAAATGGGCGGTGGCTTAGTTAATATGCACTTGTTGTATATTCCAACTTTCCTTAGTATACAAATACTACCAGAACACGACAAACAAGAAGTTAAAGAACGTTTTATGGACTTTAAAGATTACTTGTGGAACAACTATAGACAAGATGATGACTTTTGGAAAGTTAATCCTTATGGCTGGAAACGTTGGGAAGCTGTAATGAATCATATGAATGCACAAGACAACAGTCATTTACTTCCGGGCTTTAAAGAGTACACAAACAAATTAGATGCAATTCGTAATTTAAATGCGGCCAAAGTATTTCCAGAGCTTGCTCACTTGTTATGATTAATCGTATTGAAAACAATCAAGATCCTGATATGGTGCGTATTGAATATATGCCGGGTAACACCTGTAACCATAAATGTCATTATTGTTTTCCAGGAAGTAACGAAGGCGACCAAGGTTGGCCAGACGTTGATATAGTAAAACAAAATTTATCACATCTATTAACACATTATGAAAACAATGGCAAGCCTAAAAGCAACTTATACATTGTAGGCGGCGAGCCTACATTATGGAAGGGCTTAGAAGAACTTTGTCAGTATTTAAAAAGCAAACATAATATTATTATTGAAATGAGTACAAACGGTACTCGCAAACTTAATTGGTGGAAAAACAATGCAAAGAATTTTGACCATGTTGAAGTTAGTGTACACAGAGAGTTTGCTAATCTTGATCATTTAATAACAGTATGCGATACATTGTATGACTTAGGCATATTTGTTAATGCTGACGTTTTAATAGACCCAGATGACTTTGAACAAAGTGTGGCTAATCTTGAATATCTAAAAACACACTGTAAAAACAAATGGCCTATTATTGCAAAAATAGTTCATTTTAATGGTCGACATAGATATACTGATACGCAACTAACATACTTTGAAAATGTAATTAAACAATATCCTACACAAGAATGGTTTGATACTACTAATAAAAAACCTCTTAGAAACATAAAGATACATTCAGACGATAACATTATTACTGTAAACAACGACAACTATTTAATTGCAAATAATTTAAATAAGTTTCAAGGATGGACTTGTAACTTAGGTGTAGACTTTATAAAAATATTTCCAGATGGAAGAATTACAGGAAACTGTCAACAAAAACTATTTGGTAATTTACACGATGATAATTTTACACAAACATATAGTCCTGTGATTGAGCCATTAATATGTAATAGACAACTATGTGTATGCAGTGAAGAAACGGTGATAGCAAAACATGCCTGACTTTAATACATTAGAACCAGCTAACGATTCTTACTTTTCTGTTGAATGGGAAACTACATTAAAATGTAACCTTGATTGTAGTTATTGCGGAGACGGACATGACAACAGTTTGCCACATCCTAGTTTAGCATCAAGTTTAGACACAGTTGATTTTATTTTTGATTATACTAATGAGCAACTAAAACAAAAACCTAAACATCTACAACATGCTAATTTAAATATTTTTGGTGGTGAAAGTTTTTTCCATCCTAAAATTATAAACATATTACAATATGCACAGAACAAAAAACAATATTATGATTGGACTATAAGTATAAGCACTATTACTAATGCAGTTGTAAAAGAAAAGTTATGGCATAGAATTACAGATTTTGTAGATTATTTTACAGTTAGTTTTCATGCAGAAAGCACAGAAAAACAACAACTACTGATGCGTAATAATATCTTATACTTACAGAAGATAGGTAAGCCTTTGCATGTTAGTATAATGATGCATCCTAAGCATTGGCAATCTTGTATGGACATGGTATACTGGTGTATAGAAAATGAAGTATCTTATAACAAGCGTCAAATAGATCATGATATGTTTGACTTTCGTTTTAACTACAGCAAAGAACAAACACAATTTCTTACTGGACATGTTCCAAGCACAATAGAAAAAATAGGTGGTCTAATTGCAAAAGGAATAGATTTGTCAAGTAGTGGCAGAGCATGTTGCGGCAACAAAACAATGTGTACAAATACATGTGATAGCACTAACTATATTAAAGGTAATAATTTTAAAGGGTGGAATTGTAGTGTAGATAGATTCTTTTTATATATCAAACAAAATACAGGCGAAGTGTTTACTAATAAAGATTGTAAAATGAACTATAATGGCGAGGTAGGCCCGATAGGTTACTTGTCAGATACAAAATCTATTATGGATAATATTAATTCGTCAACTATTATCTGTAAAAAGAAAAGTTGCTGGTGTGGGCTATGTGCGCCTAAAGCAGAACATAAAAAAGATTATGATAGGATTATGCTAAAGTATGTTGACTAAACTAGCCCTTGGTCCTAGCATGTGTACTGCTAAATGGACTAACAGTACAATACATCTCGGCATTGGCAAAACACACAGTTGTCATCATCCACATCCTCATACAATACCCCTGCACGAAATAGAAAACAATCCGTCAGCAATACACAATACACAACATAAAAAACAAGTTAGAAAGCAGATGCTTGAAGGTACATGTCCTAGTGAATGTAACTATTGTTGGAATGCTGAGTCTAACGGTACCGTAGGCGATCGTGTACTAATGAGTAAAAAAGATGGCTTGTTAGAATTATTAAAAATTAAAAACACAGCATGGGATCAAGATTACGATCCAACTTATTTAGAAGTATCCTTTTCAAACGTGTGTAACTTTGCGTGTGCATATTGCGGTCCTGAATACAGTAGCAAATGGCATAGTGAAATAAAGCAAAAGTCTTATCCTAACAACTATAACGGAATACACTTAGAACAAATATTAGACAAAGATCATAATCCTTACATAGAAGCCTTTTGGAATTACTTGCCTACTATATATAATAAATTACGTGTACTGCGTATTACAGGCGGTGAGCCTTTAATGAGTAGACATACTGAAAAACTTATAAACTATATTATAAAAAATCCAAACAAAAACCTTACAGTAATTATCAACAGTAATTTAGGAATTACAGATAAACTGTTTAACAAGCATATAAACTTTTTAGTTGATGCAAAGTCTTGCGTTAAAAAGATTGAAATTGCAACTAGTGGTGAAGGATATGGTGCTAAAGCAGAATACGTTAGAGATGGATTAGATTATAACAAGTGGAGAACCAACTGCGACAGAGTAGCAAAAGATTTGAATTTATCTATTATGTCAGCTTATAATATTTTTAGTGTAACAACGTTTGATAAATTTTTAGAAGATGTTAAAGATATAAAAAATGTAACACTTAGTGTTAGTGCAGTAAGAGATCCAAGTTTTATGAGTGCATCAGTTATGCCTAAAGAATGGATGAGTCATTTACATAGGCAACAAAAATACATTGCTAAACACTTTTCAAAAGAAACACAACAGCGTTTTGAACAAGTCGTAGCTCATGCATCTGTTCCTAATAATAATTTAAACGAACTAGTTGCATTTGTGAAAGAATACGACTTACGCCGTAAAAAATCATTTATTAAAGTTTTTCCTGAATATGAGTTTATAACTCAACAGTTGTAATTGTATTCCAGGTTTGTTTGAAAACATCAAAGTTTTTTGCTTTAGGAATACACATGCCGCAACCACATCTTGCGTTGGGGCAAACAATCGCTTTGTTTACGTTTATTTCATTTAAAATTTTCTCACTGTTATTTAGATTGCCAATAGCACCTATAGTTCCGTCTTTACGTGCTTGGCATGTTTGGTGGTGATACACATCACCTGTTTCCTGATCTATATGTAAGAAGAACCAATCTACCATACAGTTCCAACCTTTAAATTTGTTTTCAACTAATTTTACTGGTTGCCAATTATCTTCAACTAGTCCTTCTAAGCAACGCCCGCCACAACATTTGCGACCAACGTCTGTACCTTCAGTAGGACGTTTTGCTTTGTCTACTATACCAACTTCATTCCAAAACCATTCTTGTTGTTCCTCAGTATACTCATGACTTGTTCTGCGCATAACTCCATCGGAGTCTTCGAACCATCCTTTAAATGCAACAGTACCATCTCCAATTGGAACAGGGTTATATGCAATACCATGTTCTTTAAAAAATGCACATACTTCTTTTGCTTCTTCAAAGTAATCACAATGTAACATAACATTAATTTGTAACCAAATACCACGTTCTTTTACCTTTAGTGCATTTTGTAGTACTCTATCTTTTAACTTTTGATGTGCTTCAGCATGCCAGCTAATAGTGATGCCGTCAATGTATTCAGCAATTTTATCAATGTCTTTTTCAGGCCATGTACCGTTTGTAGTAAGTCCTACATTATAACCTTCGTGTTCTTTAATGTATTTTACTATATCCCAAAACTGTGGATTAACAGTAGGCTCTCCTCCTGTGAAATCAATATTAACATGTTGACGATTTTTCTTATGTGAGTCATACTTGTTAGTATATGATTGTATAAAATTAAATGTATCTTTTAACTTGTCTAGTTTAGCATGTGGGCTAGTATTGTTATGTCTACTTGCTTCACAGTAAGTACAGTCGTAATTACAACGTCTTCCTAGATCCCAAGTAACCATCATTGGTTCAGGATTAGTTAAATTTATTGCTGTAGTTTGTATCATTCTTTAACCTTTGTAAGAGGAATATCTGCGGCACAAGTACACCATTTACGTGTACATATAATTGCTTGTTCTGGTATTTCAAAGTCACCTTGATATATGTTTCCTAAACTACCGCCTACTCTACACGTAGCACGATGAACATCACCGTCCCAATTAATCATTAGGCTTTCTAATCCTGCATTACATTTCCAACCTTCGAATTGATTCCTGTGTGTTTTTATCAAGTCGTTTGCATGTATTAGTTCTTGATCGTTTACAATAACATTAGGTTTAGCAGTTGCAACAGAGTCTAATAACCATTTTAAATCTTTAGAATCATATTTCAAATCATCAAACCAATCACGGTTCTCTGCTTCAGTCCAACGTATGCGTCTAACTACATAAGGTATGTTATGACTGTCAAATAATGTAGCACAGCGTTTTACTCTATCCATGTGTGCATGGTGTGCCATTAAATTAACTTGAAAAGGAATTTGTGTGTTGGCGTCATTTAGTTGTGTCCAAAGTAACACATTTTCAGCACAGCGTTCCCAGTTTTTATCATCTTCAACATGCAAACTAAACACATAATGATCGACTGGTAGCTTGTCATAGAATGAAGGAGATAATGTACCATTGGTAGTAATGTTTAACCAGTCTAGTCTTTGTTTAATGTGTTCACAAATTTCTAATATGTTAGGATGCACACAAGGCTCGCCACCTGTAAGACTTACACGAACTGGCTTACCTATTTCATACAATGCATCAACTGCATCTAACATTACCTTAACATTGGTATGTGGACTAAAATTATCGTGTATTTCGGCAGGACAATACGTGCAATCTAAGTTACACCTTTTGCCTATATTCCATTCTACTTTAACTGAGTCTTGATGATCCCAGCGACTTGTTACGCTATACATAAGGAGCAAACTCTGGGTTAGATGTAAGGAAGTCTTGATTACGTGTTTTATCTAAACGCTTGTTAAACTCTATACAGTCTTGCCAATGTGTTTTGTACATACACTTTGCTTCTAAGAAATTTATGTTGTCTTGTATTTGTTGTAGAGTTACTGTCTTTAGTAACTCGTGTTCTTTTACTAAAGGATAATCTAACACAGTTTCTTTCATTGCTTCTAATTTAGCAATAACTTGTTCCTTTAGTTCAGGCGGCAGTACTTGTGCTGATAGCGACATAGGATAATTTACTCTATGTGAATAAAATATAATTCCCATTGTATTAATAAAGTAATCAATTACTTTGTCTATTTGCATAATGTTGTTTGCTTGTACAGTAAATGCACCTACTACTCTACTTACATTAGGAAAGCTCTTAAACACTTTAATGTTTTCTTCTATTTCAGCAAACTTACCATTGCCTCTAATGTATTCATATGTGTCGTGTATGCCGTCTATGCTTACGTTTACAGCAATGCTTTTAAACTTAGGCCAATAGTCGTGTATTGTTCTTCCGCCTTTAATACCTAGCGTAGTACCGTTTGTAGCGTACTTTAGTTCTATGTTGTCACCATACTCTGCAAGTTTATCTAGTATCTTATAATGGTATGGATCCATTAGCGGCTCACCACCTGCAAATTCTACACGTCTAAAGAACGGTAGTAGCTTTTCAAAACTTGCCCACCAGTTATCTGAGTTATCAAACGGTCCAATATATTGCCCTGGTTTGTCTACTAGTGCATCAACAGTTGGTATAAGATAATTGTTTTCTTTCTTGTAAAATTCTGTTACTTGATCCCAATCTTTCCAGCTTGTACTGTCCAAAGGATTACACATACGACACTTTAAATTACACAAGTTATTGAGCTTAATTTCCATTGTAGGAAACTCAAAAGGCATGCTGTAATCGTCGTCTAAAGCGTCTAATGCATCAGGGTATAAGTTGACCCTAGCTTCAGGTATTACCCCTGCTGTATGACGCTGTCGTAAGCTCTGTACACCCTGATCTTCAAGGTCAAAGCACGGTTTACATACATCAGGACGTTCGTCATTTAGTACTTGTCTACGCACTTCTTTCATAGCATCGTTGTTCCATGCTTCTTCCAAAGTTTCTTTTTGTATCCAACCAATAGGTTGACTGCGACAGCATACTTTGATAGCACCATCTTCTCTTGTAGCCAATCCTGTAAACGGATGCATACAAAATGTACAACTCTTATGCATTATCTATTCCCCATTGTCGTTCCTTACACCAAAAACATTCTCCGCACTGTGGTACAAACATGCCTGGCTTATATGTAGTATAATCTAAATTATCAAACTCGCCTTCGCAACTACGAGTAATATTTAACAACTCTTTGATGCCGTTATCGTAATATTGTTTTATGATCCAGTTCTTCTTAGTATACACGAAAGGATGACAAATGTCAACTCCATTATGAACAAAATGTGGAGCAATATGTCCTTCGTCACGTTCTGCAACTTTGCCAGGAATATCAATATCTGGATTCATATTTACTCCTGCATAAAGTGCATCTAAATTATGCTTGTGTGCAATATACTCGTTATGTGAACGTAGTATAATTCTATTGCCCGACTTCATTTTTCCGTACTCATCTTTAATAAGATATTCTGTAGGCTCTTCTAATTCAGGCGGGACTAAATTTTTATGTACATAAAACTTATGATCAAAATTATCTTTAAACCATGCAACTACATTGTCAGCAATATGTTCTGCCCACGGTCGTGTTTTCCATAAACGTATTTGTATATTAAAATGTATTTCTGTAGTTGAACTTACGTTTTTACATATTAAATATGCAAGCAATGCACTGTCAGCACCGCCACTAAGACTAATACCTATACGCCGCCAATCAGAATTCAAGTATAGTTCCATACAAGTATTTACTCGGTAAATACGTATATGCTAGTTGAAACTGAACATACTGTATCTATCAATGACATTGACGCAATAGACTTAACAACTATTGATAAAATGAAAACGCCAATAAATGAGCCATCGGGATCATTCTTTTATGATGAATGGAATATAAAAGAAGAATATAAAGATACTCCTTGGGCTACATTATTAAACACATTACCATTTGCAGTGGGCGAAGCTAGAGTAATATCTTTAGAAAGTAAAACTTGCTATACTAAACATACTGACATTGATGATAGATACCATTTAAATATTTTTGGTGACGAAGGTTATCTTATTGATTTACAAGATTCACATATGTATAAAACAGAGTGTGATGGTAAATGGTATGTAATGGATGCTAGTAAAGCCCACACTGCCGCAAATTTTGGTCAGTATCGTCGTGTGCAGTTAGTAGTTAGAAAACTATTACAACGTGTAAATTTAAAAGATCCTATTGATGTGTCAATTATTCCAGGCGGCGATAATCCTAGATATACATTTGACAACACACTAAGTCCTTGGTTAAACAAAAAACTTAAAGATAAAACTATTACTGATTTTGAAAGATCTGATAGTGGTGTAAATTTTAAAATGGAACGTGTATTGCTAGACCAATTTGAAAATATACTACCTAAAGACTTTAATGCTAGTCTATATAGATAGCCTTTGCTTTTTCCATTGTATCTGTGCTAAAGTTATTTTTAAAACTATCAAAACATAAGCCCTGTAGTTTGTCTAACGGTTGAACAGCATTAACATCAATACCCATGCTTTCCATTGCAGGTATTAATACACTTTGCCTATCTTCACTTATATGACTCATAACGTCCATTGGCGTAAATCCTTGTTCTTCTGAGCTATATGTAAAAAAGTAATTTATGCTTTTTAATGTTCCGTCAACTATAAAGTAACTACTTGGATGCATACTAAACTTGTACAATCCTAAATCCTTGTGTGCTTGTATAATTTCAAGCATTTGATCTTCCCAGTCGGGTAATACATGCGAATAGTCAGTACCTTTACATCCTGCTAGTTCCCACATGTCAGGACCGTCTATTTCTAAGTAGACCTTTCGAAACTCATAGTCAATTTCAAATGCTGGTACGTGTTGCGGATACTCCTCACGCATTAGTCTAAGATATTTTATTTCACGTTCAAACTTTTCATCCATCAAGTCTACATCAACAACTTGATTATGTCCTCCGTGATAACCTTCATCGTTATGATACCATTGACAAAACTGTTGTTTGTCATCACTAATAAGACTAGTGTATATTAGGTTGTTTCTACATAATCCTTTTTCAGGAACATTATTATAGTAGTAATTCATTTTTTTCATTTCCAGGTTGATAATGGTGTATGTTTGTAACTGCTATTAAATCTTTTACTGCATCTACTTCTTCTCTTTCATACATTATAGATGTAAATGGGTATACATTGTATTGTAACATAGTACTAGTATGTAGTATAGAGCCTTTTGGTAACTTATTAAATAGTGTTTGCGGCTCTTTAATAAGATCAATATGAACAAATTCTTTATCCATATCTTTAAATTTTTGCCAGTTATTGAATATTAACGATGATGTATCTTTATTAAATTTTTCAGCATCATTAATATCAACTTGTGAATTTGGTTCTGTGTTTAAATTATTTTCATTACAGTATGCTAGTGCAAATTCTAAATAGTTTTCGCCGTTCCAGTTATTGTACAAGTATTGTTTAAAGTCTAAGTTATTTTTATTAATATCATAAAATATTATTTTTGAAGCATTGTTGTAATAGGCTGTAATTTCACCTAAGAATCCTGTTGCTGGTACTGCAACAGTATGTGTGTCATAGTTTTGTATAGTGGGATCCCAACTCCATATATTTACAGAATTATATTTTCTATAATCTAAAACAGCATTGATGTATAATTCTTGAGAGTCGTCAAGTCCAGGAAGTATTTTAAACTCTTTATGTGCTTGTTCAAATACATCTGTAGACTTTTTTGGATATAAAAATCCACGTACCGGTAATGGATTGTTAGCATTATACCGCCAATTATTATCAAAGTTACGTACTCGTAACCCTTGTTTTAATGCTTTTAGAATTAGTTTACCGCCCCATTCTACTTGTTGTTCTTTAGAACTTTTATCAAGATATACTTCTACTGGAGCATAGTCGCCGTGCATACTTTTCTTAGACCTAGTAACAGTACGATCGTATATAGTTCCTGGAGTTAAATCTAAGTCTCTAACTAAGTCTGATCTTACAATTATAAACTGTTCATGTAGTCTTGGTAAGTCATCACCTTCATACTGTAATAGATTTGCAAGTATACCATACGTATCATCTATTTTAATTATTTTATTCCACAGATGATCTCGGTCAGTTATAATAGTACCAGCAGTAACTATTATAAGAAATTCTGTAGTATCTGCGTAGTTCTTAATTTCATCGTAACTAGCAACCTCATGAATATCTGCGTGTTCGACATTCACAAGATTAATAAAAGATCTTGTAACCTCTAACATTTTATTGTTTAACCAAGAGCTTTTAGAAAAGCTCGGTACTATAATGAAAGATACCTTTTGCATCTTGTTCCTTTAATGATCTCTTTACTAACTTTAAATATTCTGGTGTACTATCGTAATGATGTATAATCAAATGATATCTATCTTCTTGGCTAGGATTAACTACACTATGCTCGTAACTTAGATTCATTGCATACACATCGCCTGGATTAAATTCTAATGTTTCTCCGTCTTGCCATTTCCATACACAGTCTTTAGGATTAGTTATAGCAATATTAATAGCACCTAGTACACTATGTTCTGTATCTGTATGTGGTTCAATAACACCACCTGCTTCTAATAGCATTACTCTTGTACGACCATAACTACTGCTTGGGTATACTTCTTGTAACCATTTTTTAGTTACAGGACATAGTTCTGCTATATCTGTCCATTGCATATCAGGTGCGGCGGCTCTTGCATCTTTATAATTGTATACGTTCCATGCATACGGTTCTGTACTAGATTTACCTACTATTGGTAAACTTGCCCAGCCCTGTGTTTTATATGTTGACCTATACTCTACAAATTTATTCTTTAAATTAATAATTTCATTATACGCTTCTTTGTGCGGAAAATTAATATTTAATTTGAGATATTTTAGATCGCTTACTAGATACTCACGTCCTTCAAACATAAAAGTATTTATTGGTAAATATTTGCATGATTAAAGGAATTGGCGGAAAGCCCTATATAAACTTAGACCCCTACTTAGATGTAGATGGATTTAAAGAAATGCATCCTGAAATTTGTAAAGGGTTTGCTCAAGCTCGTGATTATGCAAAAGAAGGAACATGGATGGAACCAGGTTTTAAATTTGATGACATGAGTTATATTTTAAATTGGAAACCTATATACAAAGCATTTGCAGAGTATCAAGCACTTCCAGAAGACCATCCAATTAAATTAAATGGTAATGAAATATTCCCACAAGATTTTAAAGATTATAAACAACGTAACTTGTTTACACGTTACCTAAAAGGTGTAATGGGAGCAAATGATCCGTACATTTACTACTTTCTTTGGAACGAAGGTGATTGGGAAGAACGCAATGCAGAACGTGAACGCACAGAAGAACAAAAATATTTCCCCAGTGTTGTGAAATGGATTGAAAATTTAGTAGAAGAAAACATTATTGATCGTATTGGCAGAGTTATATTTTTTCATTGCGAGCATGATGGACATGCCTTTGAGCATAGAGACTTAGACGGAAAGGACGGAGATGATCAAGGATATAGTAATCACCGTAATGAATTTATACATATACGCTATCGCACAAAAAGAGGATTTTATATATGGGATCCAGAGTCCCAAAACAAAGTTTACATAAACTCTAATGCCGCATTTTGGAATGATGAAGATTGGCATGGTGGTGAAGGTTCTAAAGAACAAGAATACGGACTAAGAATAGACTGTACATTTACAGATGAATTTAGAAAAGTATTAGGTTTAGATAAGTTAGAAAGTTACTAAATGGATTTTGTTGGAAACTACAAAGAAATTATACCTAATGGACTTATTGATTTTTTATTAGAAAATAAAGGACAGCCTCGTCCTAACAGTATATCTAAAGAACATATAGACGACTACGAAAAATACTCTAAAGGTAAAAGTGTAGGTTATGATTTAACCGCGGCATACTGGCATATATTTGAAGAAAATGATATTGCACCTTTAGTAATAAATGCACCTTGGGTAAAAGGAAAACAGCATTGGTGGATTACTAAAATGATGCCTGGTGATATTATGCCTATGCATGAAGATCCTACAACATTAGGTAATGATTGTAAACGTTACTGGATGCCGTTACAAGACTACGAATCAGGTCATATTTTTATTATTAAAGACAAACTAATAACAGATTATAGTGCTGGAGATGTATTTGTGTATGATGTTGCACAAGACAATCACGGTGCGGCTAACATAGGGTTTACACCAAGATTTGTTTTACAAGTTGCAGAATTTTTTTAGTTCCAACGAACTTCGTATTCACTAATATAACTTTTACATGATATTGCAAAATTAACTACCTCAAGTAATTCTTCAGCACTAGTATACGGCTCGTCTTCACGTATAGTTTTATACATAATATTACCAAGTTGTAATAGTATACTTTGCGGCATTGCATAATCATTTTTGTAACCTTTATAATGCAACCGCTTATAATCTTCATGTGTTTTCTTTAGTAGTAATTTTTCTGCAATATAATTGCTTTTTTCTCTAGGTCTATCAAAGAAGCTATTTTGATTTATACTTACTATATCAGGTACATCTAGTTCTGTTACTAAACTACCAAAACTAATAATCTTTTTAGGTGTTTGATATTGTTGTCTATTCCAAAAGTCCCAAACGTATGCTAGTAAACTAGATTGTAATGTGCCAACAGATGCTAAGTTAAAGAATATGTCTGCATCAACTAAGTGTTCTATAAGGCGGTCAACATCGTCTGGTAAAGTATATCCGTGTGTTCGATCAACAGGAACCCAATCCATATCTATGTTTTCCATTAGGATTGCGCCTGATTGAGAGGAAGCTCCTGTAATTATAGCTTTCATATTATCCCCAAATATTAAACAAGTACTTTGGTACTAGTCCTGCGTTTGCACCTGCATGCCAACTTGTACGATCTGGCCATTTCCAAACAGCACCTTGTGGTTGTTTATACAAACATGTATCACCGACTATAATAGTATGACCATCCTCTGGACCACTTACATGACAATGATATCTTTCTAGTTGTTTCCCTGCATTTAGTGTTGCTTCGTCATCAGTAATATCCCAATGCCATGGTGCAACATCACCAGGTAGTACTCTGCTTATCCAAGCATTTGTATATTCAGTCATGCCTACATAATCCATAAACTGATGTATAAGTTCTTCATCAAAATTTGTTCCAGGCAAAAACATATCCCAAGCCGCATTGCCGCCTTCTGACTTTTGTTTATATCCTGCTTCTCTTAATGGTCCTACTACTTCTTCAACACCAGGAACACTATCTCCTACATCATGTCTTGGGCCAATGTAAGCCGCGGCTTGATTCTCTATATCTTTAACAACATTTTGCCAATTAATAGTATCACATATACCAATGTACTCAGCCATTTAAAAACTCCTCAGGCCAAAATTCGTTTTCGTATTCTAATGTTTTCTTATAAGTTTCTTTAACGTCTAACATATTATCTTTAAATACAAATCTATTGCTGTCATTAATAATATCTCCAATTAAACTAAACGGTATTTCGTCTTCTAGAGTAGTACATGCATAACAGTCCATAAGTTTTACTTGGCCATCTATAACAAAAAATGTCCATGGGTATGCGTTTATTTTGTATATGTTGTTACTTACTAAGTCTTGTAGTATAGCAGTTACTTGTTCTTTGTAGTCTGTTGGAGCAGTATTATGTTCTAGTGCATGGTTTAAACTAATCCCCCAATCAAACGTTATTAGAAGTTCACTGTCATTAGTAGTAATATTAGGAGCATAGTATTTGCCAGCAACAAGTGATAGTCCGTTTAGTTCTCTATCGTACCAGAACCTATCGTTAAATTGCATGTAATAGTAGTTGTCGTCATAGAAGGCATTATAGACTGCATTAGCAGGACCTAGTATACCATTTTTATATTTTTGAAATATTCGTTTAGTCATAAAAAAACACCTGTATTGTATTGTATTTAACTACAGGTGTTTTAGAATTTTGTTATTGTGAATTAGTTACAGTCTGCCCAAGCACTGCCTGTATAAACTTGTAATTTAGTGTTTGTTGTATTAAACACTGTCATACCAGCGGCTGGTGTTGGAATTGCCGCATCACGTGCCGCATCATCTGCATATACTGGATTTTGGAAAGCACCTGTTGCACTTGCTACACCTCTTGAATTAACTTCAAACTGTGGAACAATAGTACCATCAAAGTTTTCACCTAATATTACAAACTTAGCTGGTAATGAAGCAGTACCTGTTACTGTATCAATTTGTGTTGCTAAACCAATTTTTGGATCAGCGGAGCCTGCTGTTAAACCAGTAGTAACATAAGCACCAACAAAGTCACCTACTTGTACATCTGCTGGAGCCGCTACAGTTCCTCTTGTAGCATTCATTACTGTTAGTGCTGATGAAAATACATCGCCTTCAACACCTGAATAATTTAATGTTATTTCTGTTGCATTTATTCTTAAAGGAAACGTACCGTTTGAAACACTAATGTCTTGGGAAAAAATCTTTAATTGTTCTGGAGTTTCAAATGCTCCATTTACTGCATCAACTAGTTGAGTTGTGCTGTCATCCATAAATACTGAACCAGTAAGATCGCCGTCAATGGTAGCGGCTGTAACACCTGTTACATTTATTGTATCTGTAGAACCATTATAAATGACTGTACTATTTTCACTTACAATACTTTCTTTAACAGTGATATTGTTTGCTGTAAGAGTTTCGTCTGCTACAATGTCTCTAATGTAAGCATTAGCCCATGGTCTATTAGGAGTACCAAGATCATAAGCATTTGCAGTTGCAGGACGTAAAGAACTAGTTATTAAAGCACCAACATTTAATTGGTCACCACCACTGTTATCACCTAAGTTAACAGTTCCACTTGCTGTAATAGTGCCGTCAATGTTAATATTACCTATTCCAGTAATATCGTTTCCGTTTAAATCTAAGCCACCGCCTAGTTGTGGTGTTGTATCATTAACAAGGTCAAAGTTACTTTGATCCTGTGGACCTATTAATGTTCCACCTTGTGTTGCTCCGTCGCCTACAAATAACTTCTTTGTATCTGTAACGTAGACAGGTTCGCCTTGGGCAGGTACAATAGTCTGCCTTTCTGCGTCCGTTCCTCGTCTAATCCTTAATGCCATTGATATACTCCTGGTTTGTTCTTACTAAGTATTTATCATCTTTTGCAAAAGCTATCATTTACGCTTTTTCATAAAAGTTGCAGTACGTTTTTTAATATCGCGCTTTAACCGTTCAGTATCTAGCCTAAAATCTACATTTACTATTACATCTTGATACTGTTCAAAAAGTTCATCTAGTGTTGCTTCTAAATTATCTTCAGCACTTTTCTCTATGCTTTTTGCAACATCTATATCCCATATCTTGCCGTCATCAAATTCGACTCGAATGGTGTGTAAATATTCTAAAGGCACTACATCAATATTGATGTGTTCAAAGACCTCAGGCCAGTGATCAACAACTTCTTTTGGTAAAATTGAGTCAGATGTTCTTTTAGGCACTTTCTTTGGTCTTTTTCGTCTTGCTAGTCTTAGCAGGCGATAAACCATCAGCTTGTTTACGAAGTTTTTGTGCTTCTTTAAACATAGCGTCAGCTTGTGACCGATATTGAGCCGCTAGTTGCTCATCTGTTAGTACACCTTCATCTGCAACATCAGCTACAGGTTGAGCGTCTTCTACAATTTCCATTTTCTTTTCAACTGGTTTGTCCCCGCGTGTTGCGTTAGGTTGAATAGCTAAATCGTCTATTGATACACCTTTATGTTCGGCAATCATTTTATTCAGCTCTGAAAGGTTGATAACAGTTTTACTATCTGGAGTCATTTCAACTTCAGAAGTTTTTGCTTTTACCATTTTACCAGTTTTATGAAATGCTTCTAACATATTACGTCCATCTGGTAATACTGTACGCATCATAGAATCTGAAAGTTCTTCAGCAGTTTGACCAGCATTTGATTCTACTAATTTCATTAGTGCATCATGCTCGTCTGCCATTAAATTTTCAGTTGTTACGACTACACAGCTCTCAGCATCGCCAGGTAATGTGCGATATGCTACAACTATTCGTCTTTGATTTCGAACCATACGTCCGACATGTTTTAAATTAGCCATTGGCTTTCTCCTGTGTCGCATCTTCTTTAGGTGCGTTCTCTTGCTGTTGCTTTTGCACGGCCGCTAAGAAAGTGTCTAGTTTGGTATATACTTGACCAACTGTCATCATTTCGTTAGGTTTAAATGCACCGCGTTGACTTGCAACATCAATGATTTGTTTAATAGATCCTAGATCTTGTACTGTTAACTCTGCAGGCGCTTGTTCGGCTTTATTATCTACAGTGTTAGTTGTTTCTTCAGACATTGTGTTCTCCTTAATAACTTAATAAAGTACGTATATATTTACTTGTATTTTAAATGTGGACACGCCAAAGTGAAATAAGATAGTTCTTTTGGTTCTTCAAAACCTATGCGTAAAAACGGAACTACTTTATCTTCACTGTCGATATCCAATGTTCTACCTATGTAGAACCTGTGTTTCATGTGCATTTCAATCCACTTAGCAATAGCACCATCAGTGTTATATGGTACTGGTATAGTCATGTATTCAAAGTGCTTTGGGGGCTTTGAAACTTGACGTATGCCAAATAAATTTAATGCGTTAGGTGTTTTTAACTTCAAGCCGCGACCTCATAATGTGCAGTTTGACCAAATGGTGCCTGTAAGTTTTTATCACGGTTTGAATGAATAACAAAGACTGTATCACAGTAGTCTGGATCGCCCCAGCTATCCCATGCATAGCCATCTGTAAACATAATGAGTTTCTTAGGAACATAATTCTGTTCTTTCATGTATGTCCAATTAGCCATAAAGTCAGTACCGCCACCACCAAAGATTTCGTATTCAGTTAGGTCTTCACCACCGTCTGCTGTAAAATCTTTTTCATTGTATACCGCAGTATCAAAACACCATACTTTAATTTTATAGTCTTGGTATTCATCCATAATGCCTTTAATTTCGCCTAAGAAGTCTTCGCCTTGTTTTGTTCCAATTGAACCAGACATATCAATTGCAATAGCAACATCAATTGTTTGTGCAAAATTCATACTAGGTAATACTGCACCTGTCATTTGTGCTTTACGTGAAGGACGACTAAATGTGTAATCGCTTTTAATAGTTGACTGTATTTGCTCACGTAGCAATTCACGCCAGTTCATTTTAGGTTCTGTAAGTTCTTTGATCATACGTGCAACGCCAGACGGAATATTTCCTGCACCAGCAGTTTGTGCGGCACTTATCATATTCTCTTTTATTTCGTCTTTGATCTTTTTCATTTCTTCTTTAGAGTACTTTGGCTTTTTCTTAGAAACGTTGTTGCCGTTTGCATCAGTTTCTTCGCCATTGTCATTATCTGCACCTGACGATCCATCTTCTTTACCGTCTAAGTGTTCGTCTAACATTTCGCCAAGTTGGTCTAAAAAGTCCTGTCCTTGCTGTTTTGCAATTTCAAACAGTTCGTCATATATTTCTTCAGACGTCCATTCTTCGTATTTAAAGTCTTGATAGCAATCAATAAAGCTAGGCTTAGTACCAATACGATCACGCATTAGTGTATTGTTTACTTTATAGTCAGCGGCAATATTATAAAGCATAGGATGTCGATCGCCTCTACGTGTAAGGTGATCAAATACCATATGTAAAATTTCGTGTGCAATAACAAATTCAATTTCTTTGTTATTCATTGCGTTAAAGAATTGTGTATTATAATAAAGGTTGCGTCCGTCTACAGCCGCAGTGCCTAACCAATCATCAGCGGCAAGTATCTTCAAACGTGTAGCCATATTACCAAAGAACGGATGGCGTAATAGCAAGCCAATACGTGCAACAACAATACGATCATATACTTCTACACGCATTACTTCTAATTCTTCAGGAGTAATGTTTGGGTCTGGTTGCCAATTTTTTAACTTAGTTTCAGTTTGCTTAGTTGTCATAGTACCCTCTTTCCTTTATTATGTATATATAATAACACTATTTACTTAGAAAGTCAAGAGAAAGTGGATCCAAAAGACCCACTTTCAACTTGTTATGCGTTCTGTGCGGCAGTAATATACTTTCCAAAACGCTCATGGAATTCATCGAAACATTCAATTTCATCCGGATCAACAGGTAATGCATATTGTGTTATTGCGAGCTTGATGCCCATAACAACTAATTCAGTTTCAAAATTATCCATTGCAAAGCGTAGGAAATTATTAACCTTATCATCGAACTTCTTGTCGCCTGCATCACAGGCTTCTTTTAGTTCATAGCAAAGAGATACTGTAAGGGAATACATAGCACTGATTTCTTTACCAGCCATCTCCTTTACCTTACCTGTTAAAATGTCAGTTGGGTTAGGCATGCTCGCCGCTACCTTGCGATGAGCCATAAACTTGACAGCCAATCCTTCTCCAACTGTACCAGCTACAAGATCTGTAGTGGTACTTTCGTCTAAGTTGTCATCCAACAATTCACTTACAAATGTCCAACTACGTGGAGTTGCAAACGAACGTGAACTTGACTTAGGATCGAAATCGTATAAATCTTTCTTACTAAACTGTAAAAAGCCTACAACATCTTTGTGTATCTTTTTGTCTACAGCCCAGTCAAACCAGTCATTGAAACTAACTGCTAATTCTAAGTGAATAAAACGGTTAGCTAACGGTGCTGGCATTCTGTATGTTACACCCTTATCTGCGTCACGGTTACCAGCCGCAACAATAAGAACATTGTCTGGTAAAACGTATTGTCCTACCTTACGATTTAGAATTAACTGGTAGGCTGCCGCTTGTACAGCCGGTGCCGCAGAATTCATTTCGTCTAAGAACAATACAATATAATCGTACTTGGCAGCCAATTCTGCACTTGGTAGTTCACTCGGAGGTGCCCAAACCATTGTACCCGAGTTGCTATCAAAGTATGGAATACCTTTAATGTCTGTAGGCTCCCAAAGCGATAAACGATTGTCAATTAGTAGTGAATTAGGAAGACTGTTAGTAATCTGTTCTACAATTTCAGATTTACCAATGCCCGGAGGTCCCCATAGGAAGATCGGACGCTTCTTTTTAATAGCATGTTGAATGCTTGCTTTTGCAGTATTTGGTGTTACTGTACGAGTTGCTGTAGTTTCCATTGTATTTCCCTCTTGTGTTATCAGTGCTAATTTCTAACTATACATATAGTATACACTCTTACAAGTAAATGTCAACCTTTTTTTACTAATTTTATAGAAAAACTTCCTGGATTATGTGGTGTTTGTGTACATTCTCGTATAAAAGGATGATTAGATGCCCAAATATGTAGTTCACGCATCATAGAGCCTTGACCAGTTATTACATGACACTTCTTGTGTCCTTTATAATATGCTTCGTCTATTTGTTCATTAAAATAACGCCAAGCATTATGAAGGTGATATCCGTGTAAATCAATCCTCATCTCTTTGTCTTTTTAATGCTTTGGTAAGTCCGTACTTGCGTACATCTCCGCTAAAAAGATGTAGCTCTAATGCCTTCTTTTCGTCTGTTACACTAATACCATTACGCATAAGATAGTAAGGGCAGTCAATAAACTTATCCAAAAATATTACAGTTTGTGTAGTCATTTCAAAATCAGGAGGAAAAGGCACGTCATATACAGATAGATTTAACTTGCCAGTAATCATTTCATAACCTGCATCAGTTAGTCTTAGTCCACCTGCAACTGATCTAATGTTTTGCCACCATAGTGGCATATACTCAGCCATAGATGTTTCTGATATACCTATGTCTAATTGTTTTAGAAAAACTTTAGTGTAAGTTTCTTTCCAGTTCATTCTGTAACTATATCGCCTTCAGTTAACTGAAGTACTTCGAAATCGTCACAGTTAAACATTTCATTTAACTTCTTAGCTAGATTTAATGCATGTCCTGGATTAGAGAATGATACCTTTTTATATTTAGGTCCTGGATAGTTTGTGAGTATGTTTGAGCTTTTTAAATTAAAAGGTTTGCCCTGATAGAATACTGCCCATATAGCTTCGGCTTTTAACACCTGTTCGCTTTTATATGTTTTCTTGTCTATATTTTCAAGAAGAACTGTAGGTTTAGGTCTGCTCATAATATGCGTCCTTTAATAATGTACGCATATATTTATCTCTTTTTTAGTTATCTACGCAGTTTATTTCCAATTGCCGCCGCCGTCCATAGTAACTTGTACTACTTCTTCTTGTACCTGTTGCTTTTTTAACAACGTTTCTAAGTCACCATTTAGCTTGGTCATAACTTCACCTAATGTAAACGCTAACCTTTTTGCAGTATCTATATCTAATTTAATTTCTTTTGCTCTTTTAGCATCTGCACCTTTTACTGCTGAAATAAATTGTTGTATTGCTATTGTGTTAATGTCGTTCATTGTCGTATGCTCCTGGTTTTAGTTCTGTATCCATGTTCCAAGATATAATTGTTTTTCTTTCATCGCCTCTATTTATAGGAGCTCTGTGTATTACATAGCTAGGAAATGTTAATACATCACCTTCTTTAACATCAAACTCGTTAATAGTAGTTTGGTCAAAGGGATTAATAAATTGTGTTTTAGGACTTCCTTCAGGCAATTCTAAAAAGTATACATTAGTCCAATTTTGTCCGTGTACATGCCATCCATGCCCGCTAGCCTTTTCGTATTGCTGATACCACATTTCTTGTAAGGTAAACTCTACATAACCCATTTCTTTTATAGTATTCTGTAGATGTGGGCCTAAATCTTTCATAAGAGTATTGACCCATTTTCTATTCCTATCCCAACGACTAGTACCCCAATCACATTTTGTTATATTAACACCGTCATTAGGGTCATACAAAGTTTCAAAGAGTTCTTGCTCGTCAATGAGCTTTAACACTTCGTCTTTTATTTTTTTGTGTTCTTCAAGGGGATTAATTACAAATGTAGATTCGAGTAAGTATTTCATTTTGGAACATTCGACAATACTAGTTTCATCTCCATGTCTGTTCTAAAAGGACCTTTTGTTTCGTATCTTTCAACAGTAATAAGTTTAGGACAAAAGCTCTTTACCCAACCCTTATCAAATTTAATAATAAAATATCCGGCACAATATAAACTCTTAGACTTCTCACTTTTAGTAAACAATGCTACTTTTTGTTGTACATCAAACACGGGATTGTAAGGATCACAACTAGTTGGATAGCCGTGTACTTCTCTTTCTGTTGGAGTTTCATCAGCTTGCTCTGTTGATGTCCAACTAATTTCTGCATCTAAATTTGTTGATAGTTGCTTTATATTTTTAAAGAACTTTGTACCAGCATTATTAGAAAGCATATATTTTTGTTCATCGTTAAAACTGATGGTGCCAACTTTCTCACCTTGTGATTCAACAATCCAAAACTTATCTTTTAAAATTTCTTTTGCTTGTATTTTATTCATGTAGGATACCTCGCCTGTAATGGTGTTGCAAATGTCTGTGCCTGATCTGCAATACGTTGCATATCCCACTTAGCACAAAACTTCATAAGACGCATGCCAACTTGTTGTATTTCTTTAGGCTTTGCGTTCTCTGCAATAGTATTATTAATTATCTCTCTAATGTCAGCAGGTTGTGCAGTCAAGTCACATAGCACGACATTACGATTGTAGTCATCTAGTACACGATGTTCGTCGCCATTATGATCAGTCCAACGTTGCAACATCATGTTATTCCAGTTGTAGCCTTTTGTACCTTTATCTTCAAATGCTTCTATAAGACCTACTTTGTTCTTAGTGCCTTTCTTACGTACACCAGGGTAAGCACTAAACACATTGTCACTAGTGTCACCACGCATACATTTCTCAAACAGCATAAACTCAGGGTGGGGTGCAGGCTTTGCTTCTTTAGTTTTCTTATCAATTACATGGTTACCTTTCTTATCAAAATAACCTTCGTGTGTAATTGTAACGTCTTGTATACCATTATACTGTCTACAGTTAGGTGCAATAAGTTGTGCAAAGTCACCGTCTGTACTAATAATAACATGATTGTCATTAGGGTGTGCTTGCACCCAACCTGCAATAAGATCATCTGCTTCTAGTTGCGGATGTCGCATAACAGTACAATTAGTTTTATCTGTAACAAAATCTTTAAACTCATCAAAGATTTCCCAAAACACTTTATCTTCTTCACTCTCTTGTACAGTCATCTTGTCGCGAGTAACTTGTCTGTTGCGCTTGTAAGGCTCATAGTAGTCCTTGCGCCAGCTACGACCTTCTAAGCAGAATACAACATGATCTGCATCAAAGTCGGACCAAGCCTTTTTAACACCACTAAGTGTAATATGTAATGCCATGCCTACTTTAGTATCTAAGTCGCCACGTACAACGTGTCGAGCTCTAAAGAAAGTGTTTGCTGTGTCTACAAGAATGTAAGTTGCCATATTATGAACACCCCGATATACATAATGAGAACAAGTCGCCATTCTGTATGAATGCAACAAGTAATGTAATGCCTAAAATTTCTAACATAGTTTTGCCTTTGTATAATTTATAGTACTATTGTAGCACCAGATCTGGCTTTTGTCAAGCATTAACTTACTTCACTTTTATCTTTATCAATAGGAACAACATTAATATGTCCCATGCCTCGATCTGTACTTTGACCTTCTTCTTGGAGCATTTGTGTCACAATAGTTTTAAACCACTGATCGACAATGGCTTCGTTAGTTTCACCTGAATAGCCTGCATCCAATAATTGCTCAATAAACTCATTATTCCAATCGAGCTCAAAGAACCCGTTCTTAATATTATCAGGATTCACTTGAGTATCTAATACTGCTACCCAAGGTTTGCCTGCTCTAGTAGCCGCTTCTTTTTCTGCATCAAGTGCGTTACGACGGATGTCTTCTTGCGTAACTTCTTTTGTTGCTTCTTTAGTTGTTTCGTCTACACCAGTTTTTACTAGTTTTTTCCACCATCCCATCATAATAATCCTTTTTCTCTCAACTGTTCGTCGAGTGGTTTGTTAATAGGAGCCTTCATAGCTCGTTCGTGTTGTGCATTTTTATACTCACTCAATTTATCAAGTTCCCCAGGCATTTCCGAATAAGCTGATATGGAGTCTGGGGGTAAATCGCCATCCTTCTGCCATACACGCTTCGGCAACGTCTTTAACGTTGAGAGCATATTCTTCACTGCGTCCGCCCAACGGCATAAGATATACCGGACATTCCACCCCGGCACTTCTGTAAGCGTCCACAGCTCTTTTAACTTCATCGAAGTCACCTTGAGTAGCGACAACAAACTTGAGATAAAGTTCACTATCACTAACACTGCTATACTCACGAGCCACATCAGGCTTAATAGCAGTCTCCCAAGGTTCTCCACTAACTGAAAGTTTTGGGGAACAACTCCAAGTGACTTTAAATCTGTCTTGATCGATGAGATAATTTTTAAACTCTTCGTGTAAGTTTTGTGTAGTGTTTGTTTCAAATGTAACATTTTTTAGATCCTGCATACGTGGATGCTCAAATAATTCGACGTACAATCGTTGCCACGCCAACAATGGCTCGCCACCTGTTAATATTAAATGGACATCTTGCCCATTGTCTTGTACCCACTTACCGTTAGGAGTAAGTGATAGCAAATGTTCAACTACATCTTCAACGTCTGCTTGTTTGTTAAAATGTTTGAACTCTGGATAGATACTTGCATATGTATCACAGCCTGTGTGAATGATAGGCAAGTCCTCAAACTTTTCAGTTGTTTCATGTACCTTTGCATCAATAAGATCTTTTACTTCTGCGTTGTATCTAATACCGTCTGCATGTAGTTCTGTACGATTACGTTTTTCATCTGTACCAAAGTTCATGCAACGAAAGTTACAACCAAATGTACGTAGGAATACACTAGGTACTCCTACAAACTTGCCTTCGCCTTGTACGCTATAAAACGCTTCTGAATATCTAAGTTTCATATTGTTAACTCAAAGTGAAATGCTTGTTTACTATCTTTAAAGTAGTAGTTGGCATCGAGGTGGTGTCCTCTGTGATATGTAGGAGTAAATTCAAAATCATAGTTTTTATCAATAAGCCATGTTAGTAGCTTGTTTCCTATATGACTGTCAAACTCAGACTTTTTATACTCTCGAGTTACTTTATATTGGTATACATCTTTATTAAAATGTTGTATTTTTCTATTAATCATACTCTACTTCCCACATGCAAATTCTTGTTGTAATTTAATATTGTCCATAAACTCTTTCTTTGTACCTGCGTCATCTTTAAACGCACCTCTTAATACAGTTGTTTGTGTAAGACTACTGTGTGCTTTTACACCTCTGTTCTCCACGCAACCATGTGTGGCTTGTACATAAACACCTAAGTGTTCGGCACCTGTTGCCTTCTGAATCTCACGTACAATGTCGTTTGCAAGTTCTTCTTGTAGTGTACCTCGCATAGCACACCATTGTGCAATACGTGTATACTTACTTAGACCAATTAACTTGTCTGATGCAATAATACCAATGTATGCTACACCTTTAACTATCTGGTGATGATGTGAACACATACTTGTAAGTTCACTACGCACAACTAACATGCCTTCATAACGATCATCACTATCATTTGGAAATGCTGTTGCAGGCGGCATTGGTTCATACCGTCCTGCCATTAGCTCCTTGATATACATCTTTGCAAGACGTTTACCTGTGCCGTTACTGTTAGGATCGTTTTCTGTATCTATTACAAGACCTTGTAATACGTCTTCAAACTTAACAGCAAGCTCGTCAATTAGTACTTGCTTTTCGCCGTCCTTAATAAAGTCTGAAATGTTGTCGCCGGCCCAGAAGCGTTTGTCTGCTTGTTGCAAACGGGCTTTTATCTCTTTGGATTTATCCATTCTTTTCTCCGATGTTTAGGCAGTGGATTGCCGTTATTAATACAATGCACAATATAAGTTATATTATACATTGTATTTAGGTTTTTGTCAAGTATGTTATTC
>Ga0181400_1000008_pt1 | contig 73134 bp, 71 predicted proteins | sample 23SPOviralmetaG_FD_130129 | JGI IMG/M metagenome (GOLD analysis project Ga0181400, IMG submission 130129) | Marine viral communities from the oligotrophic San Pedro Time Series (SPOT) site, San Pedro Channel, CA, USA - 23 SPOT_SRF_2011-06-22 | ecosystem: Environmental > Aquatic > Marine > Strait...
ATATTCTTTCTTTGTTTCACAAGGGAGTGAGCTACAACATGGTTAATTTGAAAAAACCAAATCAAAAATGGGACTCTATTGAGGAGTATGCAAAAGAAGAGGCTCCTGATGAAATTCATTTAGTCCCAGAAATCGCTGGTGCTGGAGCGATTGCTGCTGCTGTTGCAGTTTATGCGGTTAGTGCAGTTGCAACTACTTTAGGATTCGCTGCTGTTGGGGGTTTTTTAGTTAACCTTGCTATCGGTTTGTTAATACAAGGCGTTATGACTCTTCTTTTCCCTGTGGAGCTGCCGAAAACATCGGCTCAGACAACAGAGACAAGGATAGACACTTCTAGTTATATTTTTACAAATTTACAAAACAACGCTATTCAAGGTTTTCCTGTTCCTTTGGTTTATGGGGAGCTGCGGATTGGTTCAAATATAATTGCCACGAACGTTGTTAGCGAGGATCTTGGATAATGAATTACTATAAGAAAATCCTACAACGCAAAAAAGCGATAACTATCGCTGGTTCAAAAGGAGAGAAGCCTTCTTATTTGATGCCTCCGTCTTCCGCGTTTGGTAAAGTCGGTTTTCAGATTTATGAAGCTTTGGATTTATTGTGCGAAGGTCCAATTGCTGGATTGGTAGATTATGAGGGTCAAATATTAAACCCAGGTCAGGTTGTTAAAGATTTTTCTAGCAACGAGAATGTTGTTGGATTTTCTGATGGCGGCATAGATAAAGGTATATATTTTGACAATATACCCCTAAGAGAAAGCACTAATAAACCAACTGTATCAAAATATAATTGTATTTTTCGAGACGGTTCGGAATTCCAAACCCGTTCAGAGATATTAGCTACCCCCCAAAGATTGCAAAAATATGGCGCAGCTATTAGAGGCGCTTGGGTAAATGAAAATGGAGCTAGAGATGGTAGCGGTAGTTATGATACTAGAGGTGACCGAGATTTTGTTAATTGGCAAAATTATATACCTAGAGAAGTATTAGAAAAGCCTTTTTATTATGAAAATTACGACAAGAATGTCAATTTATTAAATATCGGATTGCAGGTTGACGGGTTATTTGATACAAAAAGTTATGCCAATAAATACGAAAGTTCGGGAGGGAAAAGCAGGCTTGGAACAAATTTGCCCGCCACAGTCACTATTGAAGTGACGGTAGGAAAAATCGACGCATTAGGCGCAGAGCACGAGGTGTCCTTCGCGTCTTTTACCACTAGAGCTGGCAAAGGAGTGACACTAGGAAAAGCAAACGGAAGAATAGCTATAACTGGAGTTATAACAGCGCCGTACACATTTACTTTAGAGGGTATAAGACTCCCTGGTCTATTAGATACGGATGTTAATAGTTTTGTTAGAATCAAAAAACTTGAAGCGGAGACCACTTCCAGTATAGTAAAAAGAGAAATCGGCGTTAGTAATATTTCCGAAGTGAACTCAGAAACATACCTTTACCCAAATTCGGCTTACGTTGGAACAGCTATTGATTCAAAGTATTTTCCTCAAGTCCCTAGTAGAACGTTTAAATTAAAAGGTAAAAAAGTTTTAATCCCAAGTAATTATTTTCCAGTAGATAACCTTTTATACGATAGGAGATTTGCTGATGATGATAGTTCTGCTGGAAGAATTATATATGGAGATTTGTATTTTAATAATAAGAGTTCGGGCTCTGACTCTGGTGGAGTTTCGATAAATGATGTTGAAGTAATTTTTTTAATAGATACTTCTGGCTCAATGAGTGGAACTCCATTGTCTCAAGTACAAGCATCAATTATTAATTCATTGAACGATTTAGCATTGGCAGGGATGTCGGTAGATTCAATAGCTATAGTAGAATATAATTCTAGCGCTACTATAGTCGCTGATTACGGTACTAGCTTACCAGATATGATAACAGCGGTAAACAATCTTTCTGCTGGTGGCGGCACGAATATGACTTCGGGCTTACAACTAATACAAAACTCTCTTATACTAAGTACAGACAAAGCAAAATATATTTTTGCATTAAGTGATGGCGATGTAGGTAGCGCGGCAATTGCCGCTCAGCCTTTAAAAAATGATGGTGTGGTTGTAGCTACTATGGGTATAGGTATATCACCAGAAAGTTCCTCGGGTCTAGCTTTAGCTGCTGTCGCTACCCCAGAATATATTTACTGGGTTGATGGAGACATCCCGCCTAATTTTATTATAGATGTTTTGGGGATTTTTATAATAGGTTTAGGCGAGCGAGATTTAAACGGGACAGAGTTATCATCTAATAGAAATTGGGATGGCACATTTAAATTAGGTTGGACAGATAACCCTGCTTGGATTTATTATGATTTATTAATAAACACTAGGTATGGAATAGGATCTTATTTAAGGGATGTCGGCATAGTAGATAAATGGTCATTATACCAAATAGGTAGATATTGCGATGCGGTTAATGATAATGGCGAATTTGTAGGCTTAAGCGACGGGTTTGGAGGTTTAGAGCCTAGATTCAGTTGCAATATAATGATTAAGGATCAGAATAGCGCTTTTGAAGCTATACAGGATATAGCGCGAACTTTTAGAGCTATGGCTTATTTTAGCAATTCTTTTGTTAATGTAAAAGTTGACAAGCCTTACTTCAAAGAAGGCAAGCCTAGCCCACAAGGACCACCATCAGAGTTAGAATTTGCGCCTCATTTGATTTTTAATAATTCAAACGTCAAAGGAGGAGCTTTTGCTTATGCTGATGTAGATAGAAACACAAAACTTTCTGCAGTAGAGGTTTCGTTCTTAGATAAGACTAAAAATTTCACATCAGCAACAGAATATGTCGAAGACACTGAGGCTATTAAACAAGTTGGGCTGAATTTTAAGCAGTTGGATGGAATTGGCGTCACTTCTAGGGGGCAAGCTCATCGTTTGGCTAAGTACATACTTTTTGAATCTTTATACACTACAGAAACTGTATCTTTCGGTGCTGGGCTAGAAGCTTTATTGATAGAGCCTGGGGATATTATAAGAGTTGACGACGAAATGAGAAATTTCAGCAAAAACTTTGGCACAGTAGTTGGCACTAGCGGAACTGTCTCGTATTATAATCCAAATGGATTGGGCGATTATCAAGAAGGCCCAGCAGCTATTTTGGTGGAACCCGCATTCAAAAGCGATCAATTCGAAAATCTAACTGGCGGAGTTTTAAATATATTTAATCCAATAGACATAAGCGGAACAGATCAGTTTGATCAATTTCCTGGTAAAATAAACCAAGATCTTTACAAAGAATTAAACAACCCGCAAACTATAAGTTTAAAAATAAACTCTGGAGGATCTGGCTTTAGTTATCAGCATACAGATAGCGGTGTTTTTATTTTCATAGACGAGCAGGTAACGGGTACGGCAGTTGGCGGTCTAGGCAATGCTCCTAGCCAATGGTTCTCTAATGACGAAGCAAACACTGTTTTTGGTTCTTCTTATAGCATAGACGTGAGCGGAAGAGAGCCTAAATATTTTAGAGTACTTGGCATTAAAGAAGATGCTGAGATGGGTTACAACGTAACCGCTACGATTCACCACACTGGTAAATTTAAATTTGTAGAAGAAAATACCATTTTTGATGTAAACCCAGACTCTTTCCAGCCAGATTTAATTACTACCCAGCTAGTTAAACCAAATCCCCCAAGCAGTGTAACCACTGGAGCTTTTTCGCAAAATTTAGATGCATCTTTGAATTTGTCATTAAGCATTGGCGATCCAGCCACTAAAGTTGGAGACAGGTATGTAGTATTTATCGAGGAGCCGAATACGAATATAGTGGTTGCTGAATTTAATAAAAGCGCCACTTCAGTTACAGATGTTGTTTTGTCTGGAGCTGCTAGGATAGATCAAATAGGTTCTTATCAAATTAATGTATTTTCAGAGCTATCTACATCTACTACAAAAATAAGAAGCGATTTAGCCACAACAACATCTTTTGTTACTGAAGCGGCTGATTTTAATTTTAATTCAGTAACTAATTCTTTTTTAGACTACAGCGATATTTCTATTAATACTTCATATGAAACCTCTTTTAATAATTTGGAAAACGAAGGTACTGGGCAAGTTTCCTTTATAGAAAACGACAGTGCGATAAATGCAACTTTTAATTTGTCTTTTGAAGATATTTTTGGCGGCCAAGGGGCTGAAGTTATACAGAGCATATCTGGGCAAGTTATTAATTTGAAGGACCATAAGGGTGATTTAATTAAAACAGGTTTTAAACTTTTACAAAAAGAAGAATTTTTCTCTGTTACAAATGAAGAATTAAATATTGCGTTTGGTTATACTGGGGAAGGCAAGTATAGAATGCCTCCGAATTTGGATTTTGAAGTTGGTAGTTTTTTACTTAGCGGAAGTGGGGATTTAACAACCAATCAATTTATTTCTTTTGATCAGCCGTTTTCTGGATCTGAATCTCTAGCTGTTTTCACTTCTCAGTTGATAACTGGTGAGTTTGAAAATAACTACGATAAAATAGGCAGAGTTATTTCTGCTAGTGGCGGTTTTTATGTTACTGGAACTTCAAGTTCGACCAGTAATCATGTATACATAGCCACTAAAACTGGTAATTTTACATTTGATAATAAAAAAGATAGAATTGAAGTGGGCATAACAACAAAAAATAATGAATCTGGCTATCGCTTTGTAGAGTTCTCAGAAAATTTTGATTCTATTCCAGAGGTTTTTATACAATCACAGGAACCTGAGATTGGCGAAGAGAGTTATTTTTCAGAAACTTCTGTAACTGGGGTATCTGTCAGCGGGTTTTACTTTAACTCTTTTCAGGGTGATTTATCTCCTGCTAGCGGCACTGGCTCATTTGCATATTTATGCACAAATCAAAATATTTTTAATGTAGCTGATTCTAGTGATTTACCTGTAGGAGTTCTAAATTATTCTTGTACTGGAGAATCTGATTTTAATTTGAATGTAGACAGTATTTTAGAGCAGTCAAATGGCACAAATAACACTGGATACAGATTTAATAACGACCAATACGCTGTTCTTTGCCAGCGATACGGAGATGATGAATTGTTTGAAAATAGCTTTTTTGCAGTTCAATCAACTGGAGATGGAAAGAATAAAGTTTCCGAGCATGTTTTGCAAACTGGGTCTGATATTGGCGCATCTGGATCTATCATTAATGCCGATTTTCCTGACAACGCTTATAGTTTATTTAATGCTAACGGAAATGTAAATCAATTTGTTATAGATGGAGTTAATGATGCAAACGTGACTGGATCTTTCACTTCGAAGCAGATTACCGATGGCACATTGTTATCCTACGCTGCTGGAGGCGATATCCGCGTTAGTAAAATATACGACCAGTTTGGAAATAAAGACGCTATTCAAGACATCACAGGCATCCAAGGTAAGATAGTAACTGGTGGATCTATGGTGACCTTGGACGGTAAGCCAGCTTTGGATTTTGTCAGAACAGCTACAGGGCAGAATAATGCTGTTTATTATGAATTTAGCGGAAATAGCCATATTACTGGAGTAAGCGGTCTTGAGATTTTTGCCACTGTATCTTTTGATACTGTAAATACTACATTAAATCCTTTAGCTTCGTATCAGGGAGATTATATTGTCGGAGAGACCAAAAACCTTGCAGTAGGCGACGTGGGCTTTGGAGCTGGCAAAATAGGAGGAACACCTTATCAATACCTATATGAAAAACATGGGTCGGCTAATGCATTTGGTGGTTTTGATTTCCCTGGAGATGTAACTAAAGACGGTTGGGGCATCACTGGCAATGAAATATCTTATGATACAAAATATGTATTAAACAGTTTTGTGGGTTTTGATGATTCGGCCGCTTCTGGGTTTAGGGGTATGACTTTTGATGGGTCTTATATATCTGGTTATACAGTGACAGGGCAAAAGAATAATATTATTGGTACTATAGGGTCTGATCAAACTCATGATAATAGTTTTGATGGAAAATTTCAAGAAGTCTTGATCTATAAAAACGTTCAACCAAACTCAAGAGAGAAGATTAGAAAAAACGCACTGTACCGATCAAATGAAGGCTCAACAAACCCGAATTTTAATTTTATACAAATAGGAGTAACTGGAACATTATGAGGTTTAATGAAACAATAATTGGTCTTCACCCAGCATCGTCTGGGTACGAGCTTGAATGCTTCGTGCAGAACAACCAAGACTCAGATTTCTTGAGTGGATCTGGCTCGTTCTTAGTCGAATTCCCTAAGTTTACTGTTACTGGGCTTGAATTTAGAGGGCAAAATATAGTTTTTGAGCCCACTGGGGCAGACTTGCAGTTGATGTCCGATATAGAGGTAATTGAAGACTTAATTGAATTGAGATGCTTCTTTTCTGGAGATTTAAATGGGGTGACTGGGCTCGCTAAAGAGAACATAAAACTACTAGATGTCTTCACTGGGGACTATGCCGAATTTCAGCCAGACGTAATTGGTTTAACAAATTATGTCAAAGGCGGCTCTGTTAATGTAGATAAAAATGATCAATTTATAACCTTTAATGTACTCGATTTAGATATACAAACTGGGGTGCAGAATATATTCTACAAAGTTATTCCGCTGGATTACTTAACTTTTGGGGAGTCTTCAGATGAGGCAAGTGGAATACTGTTTACTGGTTTCGACTCTTTTACCACTATAACAGAAACCGAGGCTATTATTGACAGATCTAATGCAAATGATTTAAGATTTTCTGCTAATGCTGGCATTATCGATATTTTCACAGGCACTAATATTGTTTTAACGGAAAATATACCTTTAGATTTCTCAGCTTCGTTTAGAGTTAGAACGACCTCAGAGCCGATTTCTATTTCACAAAGCGGAGGAGCGACACTACGAAGCAGCTCTTCCTCTTTCCCAGTTAGTGCTGGCGTTGTTACAATTCCCGCTGGAAATGAATTAGGAGAATTTTCAATCGATTCTTTATTGGACGTAAATGGGCAAAGAGAGGCTTACATTATATCTGAGCTGTAAAACATATCTGCCTCTAATTTGAAGCCATTTTTTTTATAAAATTTTTCTATCTTAGGATTTTTCTCGCTATTGCCTACTAAAATTATTTCAAATTTGTATATATTTTTTATACACTCTAAACTTTTTTTAAATAATTTAATGCCATAGCCTTTTGTCTTGGGGTCGGATACCCACATATATTCTTGTATAATTTTTTTATTAACTCTAGCGTCATAAGTTTTTAGCCATACTATATAACTAACTAATTCGCCATTAACAAAGTATCCGAAACAAAAACAATCTTTAAATCTTTGCGGGTTAGAAAAATAAGAGGTAATAGAATACAAGTTCACTTCACATCCAAAATGAGTATGCTTGCCTATTTTAGCATACATTTCTTCTGTTATCGAAACTAAGTCTTCTATTACCTCTATTTTATAGAGGCCGTTTTTTAAACCAGCTTTAGGAGTTTCCGACATTCTTTCGCTGGGACATCTTTGTAATCTTTCCAGGTCTTGATGACTTCTGGATCGTTCTCGTATTTACCGTCCGCATAAAGCTTACGCAGCTTAGTTAGAAAAGAATTGAAGTCTGTACCTACTTTCTCTTTTAAAATGCCTTGTGGGCTAATATCCTTCGCTCCAGAGGATGACGGCGGAGTTACGATAGGAGCTTTATTATTAGACGAGTCAATTTCGTCCGCTCCGACAATGTAAATGCCCAAGAAATTACGGACAGCACGAACAAAAGCGCGATTTTCTGCAATGCATTCTAAAAACTTTGCAGCAAAACCATTTGTATTGCGAAGTGTGGCGTTAGCAACGGAGGAGGACTTCGCACCATGACTACCGAAAGGTTGTGTTGGGTTTTCATAATTGCAAATAAAAGTGATCACGCACTTGACGACAGATCTCTCTTCGGAAGACTCAACAACGTCATAATCAACAGCGTCTATACCCCTAAGCTTCGCAAGCTCTTTAATCCCACTAAGCTTAATTAAAAGTTGGTTATCTTCTAGCCCTTCAATAGATTCTGGGACGGGCATCTTGCGCATCTCAAAGTGGTCTTTGTTTGGGTATAGGTGTTCTGGACTAATCATAGCTCGCCAGTTGACGGAGCCATCTTTATTGAATTTGTAATCAACAGACTCTAGGAGTCCATGTTCGTCGCGCTTCCAGAGATCTGGGCCGTATAATTTATTATTCTTCATATAGGTATAAACTTTCTAATTCTTTAGATGAGGCATCATCATAAACAAAGTTATGAGATTTGTCAAGTCTATTTGCGGAAGATTCTGAAGAGTATGTATCGCTATTAGATATGAACAGCTTCTTTGAAAAGAATTTCTGGCTATTTATTTGTTTTTCGGGCTTAATGTCTTCTATAATATCAAAATCAAAATATTTGAATCTTACGTCTGAAATGTTCTCTTTATCCTCGCAAACAATCAAAAGTCTAATTTTTTTGTTTTTAATAAAATTAAAAAACTCATTCAAATCTAAGTCGTTGTGGCATTTTTTATATTTAAAGATAATTTGCTTTATATTGGTAAGCGCATTTATAATCTTGACGTCGAAATGTTGTTCAATATGCAGGTTCACAATACAAGTTTGACACCACTTAATAATGTGATTGATGTCAAAATGAATATCCGCTCTGATATTTACAGGTTTTCCTTGTAGTTTTTGAGAGAAGGCAAAAAAGTTTGGGACAATCTCTACGCATTCGTTGTGAAAATGCTTACCTATTTTGATTGTTTTAAATTTTATTTCATTTAAGATACCTAATTGATCTAAAATGTTTTGAGCTATTGCTTCTGGTTTGATTTCGTTTATTCTATCGCAGGTAGCGCTAAACGAAGGTTTTATTTCAGAAAAATCTGGAGAGATGCTGATGGACTTATTTTGCTTATGCCAAAGGGGTTTTGAGTTTTCTGGATATAAGTTGAAATGCACAATTACACAGGGTACGTCATAAGCTCCTGCAATATGTCCAGGAAGACTATCGCACCCAACATGTGTCGAAGCTTTTTTGATTATATAATTCATTTGCTTGTAAGTTGATCCCAAAAAACAATAATCTACGCCTTTAATTTCCTGTTCGTCTGGGCCTCCTATTTGGATGATTTTGACCTCCTCCTTCTGTAGATGCGGTTTGATTAGCTCCAGCACGATATCCCAATATTTGTACACAGCCCCAGGCATCTTATTGGAAGATTGTATGGTGATATACTTATCAGGCAGACCTGGAAAAAAATGGTCAGTTATTTGTGGGCGGCCAATTTTAACCCCCAAATCTTTTGCGTAAACTTCAGCTATATGACTCATATGATTTTACCTCTTTGATTTCTGAATCCGAAAGCATGTTTATTTCGCTCTTAAAAGAAAAACGCATGTCGTTGGCGTGATAAACGTCTCTGGCCAATCTAATAAACTCTGGGCCAAAATCTTTTTCACGTTCCATTTTTCTTATACTATCTTCGATGATCCATAATGACCTATTAAGTTCAAAGAGGTCAGCTTTCAAACTGATAAGTTTGAGAGGGTCCAGATTTGCAAATTCTTCATTTTTTAATATAAGACGTTCGTAGAGTTCTTTTAATTGGTTATACTCAACTGTAATATTTTTGAGCTTTTTGGGATCGAAAATCATTTGCATTTTAATCTCCAAAATAGTTAGTTTATCAATCAACTCTCCAACTGATATAGGTATTTTAATTTTCATGTAATTTAAATTGTGTTTTTGCTTTGCCGTTATGGTGGTAATTGATAAGAACCTGAGTTCCATAATGAGGCAAGAAAGCCATATCAAATAACCCTTTATATTCGCCCTTTCCTTCTAGAAAATGCAGGTTATCAATTTCTTTTGTGTAGGGTAATACTTTATAAACTTTTGGGTGGTCCTCAATGTAGTCAAAGAATTGGTTTTTTGTGAAAACGTAAATGTCGTGATCGGGGTAGAGATCTTTGAGGTTATCCATTAAAGAGTTCAACCATAGAACGTCACCAGCAGATCCAGGCATTACGACAGCTATTCGTTTTCCACTATCAAGAAGGTCTTCTAAATTTAAACCATTTTTTTCTCCACCAAAATCATAATCATAATCTATACTAGGCATAGCATCAAGGATTGATTCTAATTTTTTACCAACAGCGGTTGTTGAATAATTCTCAACAGTCCACTCTCTGGCTTTTTTACCCATTTCACGAAGCTTGTTTTTGTCCATTTGCCAAACTTTTTTAAGTTGCTTTGCTATGCTTGATGGATAGGTGGAGGCTTTAATAAATTGCGTACCTGGCTCTCTGTATTCTGACCAATCAAGAGCAAAGCTACCACATTCTCGGCTAGAGGAATCTTCGCCACAGGAATAGTTAGTGACAAGAGTAACTAGTTCGGTCATCTTAGCTTCAAAGATGGGTATTTCCATACCGCCACTAGTAAATGGGTGGCAATAAACATCCATTAGGTTGTAAATTTCATTAAGCTGAGATTCGTTGACTCCAGCTTTGACGTTGGTAGTGTTAAGAGATTTCTCGGTTCCGCAAAATCTGCATTTCTGTCCCTGCCCAACGAAAGATTTAACTTCATACCGACCACAAGCAGAACAAAAATAAGTAGTAAGGATATCATTTGGGTTAATATCTTTTTCTTTTATAAGTCTAGGGATATCCCAACCTTCTGACCAGTGAGTATGCAGAAGGAGTTTTGCTTTAGGGCAATCTTTTTTAAATATTTTAAAACCCTCCAGCAAATTGGGTACGCTTTTTCTAAGTTGATTTCTAAATACAAAGCCAATAATAAATTCATCAGACAATTTGAATTTATTCCTAAGTTCTTTGCGATACACTTCGCTGTGTCTATAAAAATCCTCAGTGTTTACAGTGCCGTGTAAAGTGTCAACGTGATCGTGACCCATTTCTTTTAAGTCTTTCTCTGCGAAGGAAGACCATGTATAAAAGTTTTTTGTTTTACTCGCCGCTTCAATAGCTTGTGGCAATATGGGTTGGCTATCTAAGGTAGTCCAGATCATATTATTGATCTTATTCCACCAAGGCTTTTCCCAGAACTTACCAAAAGCCCAAATATCTTCTACGCCTAAATAGATGTCTGGTTTGTATTGCTTTATAGCTTGGTCTATTGTCCCTCCGCCATAGCCAGCTTCGCGAGCCTTTTGGGGGTCTGCATTAAGCTGACGTAACGCTGCTTGGTTATTGGTAAGAGAACCTTGCGCTTGCCACGGCCTTGTTTTTAAAGATGGATCATCCCACTGAGTACCATTAGCAAATTCAATCAGCTCATACTTTTTTGTTGAATAAAGGTGGCGGAGTATATTCTTTGCGTTTTTGCCAAATCCTGTAAACGCTTTAGCTCCATTTGAGTGGAATAATACCTTCTTTTTCATTAATAGTTAAAATATTTAAACAGGAATAGGTCAAATAAACCTTTAAGTGTTCTAGCTTCACCAAGTTCCATTCCCATGCCGAATTTTAATGTAGAATTTTTTACGACGCTCAATGAGAAAGCTTTCTTGCCATCCTTCTTTGTGTAAGGTTTAAATGAAATTATAGTCTTATCATCGTTGTAACTATGGAAGGCAGAAAATTCACCATAGTTTTCGATAGCGTTTAGCATGCCGCCAACTTCATTCTCGCTTAGTTTAAAATAAATATTTTTCTCTGGGTCTTTAGCATTAGCACTAAATGATCCATTTTTAGTTTTATCGTTCCACGACGCTTGCTTGATAGATTGCACAAGTAGACTCGGTTTCATTTTATTACCCTCTTTATCTTGCTCTAAGATTTTAAAAGAGAAGGCGCATCCTGTATTAAAGGAGTTCGGTTTGTAAATATCGTGCTGTTTCATTTGCACTATTATATAGCTAACTACAGCAAATTCTATAAACTTAACTACATAATTACATGTTTTTAATAATTTCCAACTGCTCTATATCGTAAGTTTCGACAGTAGGCATTACAGTAAAGAATAGTTTATCAAAAGACTTAATATATTCTGGGAAAACCTCTTCGACGACTGGTTTTAAATTTAAGTACGTATTCATGTATTTGATTAAATACTCTGATTTGTAGTAAGCCCCATAAACTATAAAATGAAATAAAATTTTATGCAATAAATCTTGAAACAATAAAAGCATATTAAGCTCTCTCTTTTCTCGAAAGTTATGTAGGAATTCATCAAGGGTTATATCTCCCAATATTCTAGACGAGTTGTAGTATTTTTGCAAAAACTCCTTTACGGTTTTCTCGTTATGGTACAAGTACAGGTCGGTCACCGTCTTCAAGAGGCTGTAATACAAATCACAACTATGGCAGTTCTCAAAATTAATCAACTTTATATGGCCCTTTAAATATAAGACATTAGAGTTTTTTATATTTCCATGAGATAGCACAAGTATATCTTCTTTATATTTTGGTAGGTATTCTTTTTTGATTTTTAAAAAGATTTTTTGGAGATCTTGTGTATTTAAATTGACCAACTTTTCAAAAATAAGTATTTCTTTTGGGTCTACCATCTCGAATAAGGATGAGATGGATTCGTTTTGAAGAAATTTGCTTTTAAAGCTCGCGGCATCTTCGTTTTTGCTTTCATGAACGCCGTCCATGACAGAACAAAGAGTGCCTAAATTATATATCAAATCATCAATTCCAAAATCTTCAAAATTATCTCCATTTTCCCATGTTGTTAGCAAAAATTCAATACCGTCTTTCTCGTCGCTCTTGTGAGCTATGATGCTAGGGCTTATATTATTGGGGATGTGTTGTAGGGCGTTTTTTTCTGCAGATAGTTTTTGGTTCTCTGGGTCTAGGCTAATTTTTAGTAAAAACTTATTATTATCAATAACTAAACCGTAGCTCTCATAGAAAAAATTAGAAGACACTTTTGAAACCTCGATTTCCGCCACTTTATTCTTGTAAACTTCATTGATGAACTTTTTAATTAAATCTTTTTCAAATCTCGAAGCTTCTATAGAATTTTCATTTGGATTAGTATCTACAACTGAATAATTATTCAATTTAACCTGTTTGCTTGCTATTGCCATGACAATATTATACACAAAAAAGGCGGTATTTCTACCGCCTTTTGTTTTAGATCTGAGTCTTCCCCATTGAGAGCTTTTTGAGGCTCGTCTTAGCGAATTTTCGCATTACACTTGCGTTTCGATCTCGAACCACCACATACTTAGGGGTCTCGCGCACAAATTGCGCGTTAAGTGTTTCGCCTTGCCGAGTGGTGAGGCCAAAAAAACGGCCCTTACTTTCGCTGATTGCTTTTACGATACGGTTTATCTTATTCATTTTGTTCATTTTATTTATTAAAATCCTATTCTTCCAGAAGAAGATATATTTTTATTCTGTTTGATGCTCTCTTTTGGAGCATTTAGTTTGCTCGCAAATATATCGTATACTGTCTCCATGTCAACATTAAAAACTTTATTTTCTAAACTTTTTCCCCATTTTTGTATGATCTTAGAATACTTCTTTTCTAATTTGTCGTACGCAGGAGTTTGTTGAAAATCTTGATCAGATAATTTTGCCTCCATATCTTTTGCTTTTTGAGGCCGCACGATGTTTATTTTTTTTGTTTTTGCTCCCGATTCATCTAAGATATCAAAAGCTTTGTCTGGAAATTTTTTATCGCTTAAATAAATATCACAGAGTTCTACAATTTTTTCTACTAATTCGTCCGTATACCCTACTTGGTGAAATTTTTCATAAGACTTCTTTGCTGTTTTTAACAATTGAAAAGTTTCTTCCTTGGTTGGTTCGCAGACGTCTATCTTTTCAAACCTGCGATTTAAAGCTGAATCTTTTTTGAAAAAGCGATCATATTCATCTTTCGTAGTAGCGCCAACACAAGATATGTTTCCTCTTGATAAGGCTGGCTTCAGTATATTAGCAAGATCCAAACTACCCTCCGAGCTGCCAGCTCCAACTATAGTATGAATTTCGTCGATAAACAAAATATAGTGATCTTCTTTCGATAAGCAGTCTAGAATCTTTTTTAATTTTTCTTCCATCTGCCCTCTGTAAATAGTTCCAGCTAAAACAGAAGTAAGATCTAAGCATAGAATTTGTTTATGGAGCAAAAGGTCTGGGCATTCTCTTTTTATAATTTTTTCTGCCATACCTTCTACGATAGCGGTTTTTCCTACACCCGCTTCGCCGACCAGAATGACATTGCTTTTGTTTCTGCGGAGCAGTACTTCAAAAATCCTTTCAATCTCTTCATCTCTGCCAAAAATTTCAAATTCATTTTTTTCAGTTATTTTTTTATTCAGATTTTCGCACCACTCATCCATTTCAGATGAAGGAGCTTCTTGTTGTTTCCCATTTGAACCAATAGTCGATGGAACCTTTTCTCTAGGAATACCTTCTTTTATAATTTCTTTTAAATCGTCAACAAGCTTGGATAAGTCTACATCTAAATGAATCAAAAATTCAGCAATTTCTACTCTGGTGCTGAGTATGGAAACCAAGATGTGATCTATACCAATAAACTCGTCTTTGAATCTGGAGGCTAATTTTTGTGAGTTCTCCAAGATTTCATATATCTCTGGAGCAAGTATGGCTTTTTTTCTTTTTGGCTCTTTATATGACGTAATTGCGTGTTCGATGCCCTCAGCAACGCCATCTTTAATTAAGCCATTAGAGGAAAAAGCAAAGTCGATACTGCTGTGTGTTAATCTCAGTATAGACAGAGTTAGATGCAAGTCTATAACCTTCAGGTGGCTAAAGTCTTTGGCAATAGTAGCTGAATCGCTAATTGCTTTTTTTGCAGAAGGAGTTAGGTTAAAGTTAGATAAGTCCATTATTTAATTTCAGATAGTTTTGTGTAGATTTTTTCGTCAAGAATAGAAATTCTCTCTCCGAAAATGACATCGTCGCCTTTGCTTCCATAGATAAAAACAATTTGATCTTCTTTTGGTTTTTTGCCTCCATTATTTAGATAATTATCTAGTGTGGAGGCTCGCCTGTTATTCATAAGCATGAAATTAATTTTACCGAAGTCATCTTGCACTTCTACTCTCATATACTTATTTCCCGCTGCGCTTGTTCTAGAAATACAGTCAGTGACCACGCCGACAAGCTTTACTCTGTCATTATTGTTTATTGATTTTAATTCAAGACTATTGTTTAAGTCCTCAGATTCCTTGAAGACATCTTTGATTTGAGTGGAGTGGCTGTAGCCGAGATACTTGCGTTCAAAAAACCAGTTCGCAAACTTGAGGTGATCTTTGTTTTTGTCGTAAATTTTTCTGTAAGAAGAGTATTTTCTTTTGAATGTTTCAAAACGGGATGGCTTCATTATTGGTTTAGAGTCGTCGGCAACCAAGCTGTCTTTGACAATAGAATGAATAGCTTTCAAGACGTCGTGATCGAACTTTTCGCCAAGCTGTATTATATTGCGCTTCTCTCTTTCAGTTAGGATATTAAAAGATTGAGCTTCCAATACCAAGCGGCAACGGTTTGGTATGGCTTGATTATCATCGCAAAAGGAATCCATCATGCCTCCTTGAATCAATCCAGACAGAACTCCGATATTAACTCCAGCTTGCTTTGCTGTTAGAAAGATGTCGTATTTGTTTTGATTCGTTTCTTGAGCTTTTCTAAACTCAACTAAGCTTTCTAGTGTTTTCTCAGACACCCCCTTGATACTGTTAACGCCGAATCTGATGTTTCGACCTTCTTTCTCAAAATACACATCAGATTTAGATAGGTCGGGCGGTAGCAACTTCATATTAAATAGGCAAAATTCTTGGTTGATTAACGCTATTTCTGCATGAGAGTCTGGCTCATGCTTTGTCATCTTTAATAAACTCAAGAAGAACTCTTGTGGGTATTTGAACTTTAGATAAGTTGTTATTGCAGCTAAGATAGCATAACTAATTGAGTGCGATTTATTAAACGAATAGTTGGCTGAGTCTTCTGCCACTTTCCATAAAACATCTCCAACTTGGCCGTCTAGGCCGTTTTCTTTGATCTTGTCCTCAATTTTAATCTTCCAAGCAGCCATCTGGTCAACTTTCTTCTTACCCACAATACGTCTCAGTTGCTCTGATTCGTCTAAAGTGAAGCCTACCTTAACAGCCATTTTCATCAACTGCTCTTGGTATAGTGGGATGCCACCAGTGTAAGATAGAATGTCGTCAAAATATTCATTAACAGACTGGAACTCGCCAGTGCTGGTATAATCTCCATACACATCAAGATAGTCAAGTGCGCCAGGGCGAGCAATAGCAACAACGGCTGAAAGCTCCTCCAAATTCCTTGGAGATATTTTTTTGCATACCTTAAAATTTGTGTCTGCTTCAATTTGAAACAACCCTTTCGGGGCTTCAATATTTTTAAAGTTTTCATAAATTTCTGGTAGTTCCACGTCTACGTCTTCCATGTTAATACCTAATTGCTTGCAGGTTTCATGCACGACCGAAAGAGTACGTAATCCAAGGATATCGAACTTAACCATCAGAGATGCGACATCGTTCATGTCATAAGCTGATATAAGATCGCCATCACTTGTCCTCTGCATTGGCATAATTTCTTCAATATTATAGAAGCTAATAGCGATGCCTGATGGGTGGACTCCTGTGTTTTTATTTAATCCTTCTAGCTTTTTGGCTATTTTGAATACTTTTGGATTTTTATCTGCAAATTCTTTAAATTTTTCACTCTCTTCGTAAGCCTTATCTAACTTAGCTACCTTGCCGAATTGTTTTGGAATATGAGTTCCAATACTATTTACATCGTCTTCCGACAACTCTCCGACAATTTTACCACACTCTTTTATGCACAGCTTGCTGCTCAAAGTATTCAAGGTGAGAATTTTGCAAGTTCTACCTTCGTGCTTTTTCTCAATATACTTGATGACCTCCTTTCTTCGGTCATAAGAAATATCATTATCGACATCAGCCAGAAGCGATCCGTCGAGATATGTAATACCATCAGATACTATTTGTTTGGCTCGGCTCTTGGATACAAATCGCTCAAAAAACAAATCGTACTTAATTGGATCAACATTTGTAACGCGAAGAAGATACAAGACCAGTGAGCCAGCAGCGGAGCCGCGACCTGGGCCTGTAGGTATGCCATTTTCATGGCAATAATTAAGAACGTCCCAGTTGAGCAGTATATACTCAACAAAACCAAGCTCTTTTAATACAGCAAGCTCCATCTTCACTCTATCGTAATACTTTTGCTTATTATCTAAAGAGCTAATCCCTCTATCTTTCACGCCTTTTAAGCAAAGCTCTCTTAGGAGATCAAAATTAGATGCGCTAGTAGGTATACCTAGTTCTTTGTAGAATTTCTCATCTACTTCGATTTCGGGCAGTCTCACCCCTACTGGCATAGGCTGGTTGTATTGCTTTAATTCTAACATATACCTTTATTATAGGCATACTCTTTAAAATTGCAAGCTAAAAGTACTTATTAAATGGAACAAAGATATTCAAAAGAATTCTAATAATTTTTTTAAATTTTGGATGCTTCGCAATCACTTTAGTACAAAAAGACGTAACTGGGTACGCATAATACTTAATATAACTTATAAAAAAGATACTACACATTAGTTTATCGCGGATTTTTGCGGTTCGATCAAACTTATCTTTTGTGGCTTTGGTTTGTTTTTTTCTTGCCTTATTGTTTATTGACTTTGCAGAGATGCAGCAAACTTTTTGCAAAACACCGTCGAAAAAAAACAATTCAAATACGACACTCCAGTCTTTATCAATAACATCTATGCCTGTGCGTGGGCTAATTGTGATTGACCCTTGGAAATCTTCATCCATCCAATATTCGCCTTTTTTATTGATTGACATTTTTTGAGAAACCTCATCATTTCCCAGATATTCGTACTGTTCAAAATGCTGCGATTTGAGGTTTCCCCCTAGAGAAACTAGGTAATTTGACAATGACCCATCTAAACTATCCGTTTTAAAGGAATTTAGACGCTTGATTATAGAAACGACCTCTTTTGGTAGGTTTATTTTACCCCACTCAACGGTTTGGATGAATTTTTCTATACTCTCAAATGAAACAATATCGGGTCTTCTCATAAGAAGTATTACACCGTTATATATCTAATTCCCAGATCTGTTTTTGAAAAATTTCAAAATTCTTTTCGATATCGTACAAAGCATCGTGCAGTTGGTTTTCATCGAAAGGAATATCGTAATGCTGCAACAAGAACTTCTGATTAGTCTTTAATTTCCTTTCTCTATAATTTAGGTATCTTAGCTGCCAAGTTAGAAACTCGTCCTTGTCGGGCGTCTTATTGCCCTTGGCGATAGCCGTGGCGATAGCCTTCGTATCGAAACACCTACTAGCGAAAGAGTAATCCATTTTTAGATTCAGGTTCCGAGCAATCACGCCCAGCATATACAAATCATATCCCAAAATATTTTGGCCGACGACAATAACGTCATCTTGGTTAATCAACTCAATAAACTCTTTGAATACAGAAGCTGGATCTTCAGCTTTGGACTCGTAGTCTCGTCTGTCGAATCCTGTGATTCTAGCCGCACCTTCTGAAACGTTTAAATCATTCCATTTTAGAAATCTATTGTGTTTCTTTGTTATTTTTTTGCCAGTAGCTTCGACATAAGCTAACTGCCAAGGTTTTGACGACACAAGGTTTAAGCCTTCGGTTTCTGTGTCGAAAATAACATATTTTTGATCGAATTTAAATCTAAGTAATTCTTCCATTATTTGTCCTCCTTCCATGCTTCTACGCAAAAACGATCACTGCCAAAATGGTCAAGTCGTGGGTTAGATAAACTGGCTTGCCTGCCAGGCTGACGATTGCAGATGCATTTATATGTTTGAAATGCATCGATATCTTCTTTGTTTTCATAATAAATAGATTTGGCTTTTATTATTCTCTTTTTGGGGCTGATGTTAGCGTACTCCTTAACTTTTTCTTTGAGTAAAAAGTCAAAGGGGAGATTATTGTCTTCCATAATAAAATCGATCTCGTTTGGCAGGCGCGGCATGCAGTTAGCAAAACTAGTAAGGTTTTTATGCAAGAATGAATCATAAAATGGAATTGCAAACTTTAGATTATCGTAGTCGAACCAAGGCGTTTTCAATTTTTTACTGAAGCTTTCGGTATGTAACTTGTATAGATCCTTACATCCTTTATCTCCATCTGCAAAAGCCAACACCTTACTTTCTGATTCTTCGCTTTCATCATCATTGTATATGGACACACGAAGGCCGAATTTAAGACGACTCCCGAACGATCTAAAAGCTTCTGGAAACCCAGTCATAGAGTCTTCTACTATGAATACGTCTTCAATCTTGTTATCTGTGCAGATGCGATCAATATCATTGACTCGCAAAATACTACGACCAATTGAAAAATGAGTTTTGAATAATGGAATCATTTAGCTACGCTATTCTATTAATATCGCTTTGTCAAGTGTTTTGGGCAGCCTCCATAGTGTTTTACTTCATGACTGCCGCCCTCTGGAACCATCTCCTTGTCAAAATCATCTTGGAAGCATGAAGAAGCAAATTCTCCATCTTTGTTTTTAATTTCAACGTAGAAAAAATCAAACTTATACGGACAATGCCACATCACAGTGCCATCTTTTTTGAGTTGTCCTTTTTCTTTTGCAAAGCCGCATTGAAGTTTGCCGCCGAAGGAGCCGTCGGAAGGGAAGCCTTTATCTAAAGCAAAGTTAGATACCGCATTTTTTTCATCAAAATTTTCCAAATAATCTTGGATTGATGCCAATTGCAATTCAAAACCTTCTAGATCGTCTTCTTCAATAGGGTCCATCTTCATTAGTCCGTTTTTGTTTAAGTCAAACTTTAAAAACAAGAATTCTGAAGTTCTATTCGCGTATTCTGGGAATAGGTGCTTGATGGCCAAGCAATACATATAGTCTTGTAGGTTGTCTTCTTTTTCTTTACCTTCAAACATCTTTTTGCTTGTTTTGTAATCTCGGATAATAGCTATCTTTTTATCCTTATACAGAAAGAGTTGGTCAATAAAGCCTCGGATATGGTATCCGTTTTTCTCGATGTCAAAGCCTAACTCGGAATGAGCTTCGTCTGGCACGCCCAAGTCTTCCCCGTGGAAATTACAACTAAGGCCATTGAGAATCATCTCTTTGATCATAGTCATGTTGTCTTCGTCTGTCACCCCTAGTTCTGTAGCATCTGACATGATCAAATCCTTGACAGCTTTAGCGGCAAAAGGATCTTGAGCTTTTACAACTTTATTAAAGTGAGTCTTCGTCTTTTCCTTTGAAAGAAATTCAAAAACATTGTGACACACAGTGCCTCGTCTAGCTCCATCATTATTAGTGTCTGGTAGTTTTTGCTTGTATTTTGTCCAGTAGATCCAACTACACGATTGCGCCGTCTTAATGCGACTTGCTGATAATTTAACTTCCATTTAAAATTTTGATTAATTTTTTGCAGTGAGTGTTTTTTGATAACGCCTCGTTTGATTTAATTTGCTTCAAGACATACTGTTGAAATTTGTCATCTCCCAGGCTCCATTTGTTGCATCGTCCGTGCCATTCCGTAAAGCCGCTAAGTTTGCCTGTGTCGGATTCTAGCATATCTCCAAAATCATTACATAGAGGCGGGTTTATTTTAATCACCGAAAGATCAAACACAGAAGCCAGCTTTGAAGCTATCTTAATTGACGCCAAGGCCCCAGAGTTTGTTTGCTTGGTGTTATCATTGTTTGTCGCTATAACAATCCTATGAAGATCAAAAGAATTTAAATAAGATATAAGCGCTGGCGAAGCGTCCAGCCCAAAAGTAACCAATACGTTTTTAAAACCAGCTTCATATAGAGCAAGGCAGTCCCCGATACTCTCCACTAAGATAACTTCGTTAAGGTCTTCTATCGGCTTGTGAGAGAGCTGGTGAGGGTAGACCCATCCACTCTTACGTCCCATGTGTTTCCATTTTGGAATATGCTCATCGTTAGTGACTGAGCGGCCAGAAAAGCCATGAATTTGTCCATCTAGGTTATGGATAGGAAAAACTATACGGCGGTACATCTTACCTCCCCCAGCGTAGCCGCATTTAAATTCATCTTGAATAGATGAAGATACCCCCCTTTTCTCGTAGAAGGTTTTCATTGGCAGTAGTTTTTCTAAATGTGATTCTGGGTAAATTTTTTCCATTTCTATAACGTCTTCTTTCTTTGTCTCAAACCCTTTTTGGTCTGGATTATTGACCATATACTCTTTGAGAGCTTTAGGGTCTTCTGTTTTTAAAGTCTCCTTGATTAGAGCGGTAAAAGGTTTTGCTTGGTCATCTCCGCCAAAATCCCTCCATACTCCAGAGTCTTTATATATTATAAGGGAAGTATTTGTTTTTCCATTGCGGAAGGTTGCGCGAGTTCTCCAGTGAGAGCCGCAATCTTGCAAGACATAACCTAACTTCTCTAATGAATGTTTGTACTCACTCATAGATCATCGAAGGATGGAATGTCAGAAGAATCACTTGAGGCTAAATTGCCCCCATGATTTCTGAAACTCATAATGTCTCGCAAGTCTCCACATTCTGTAATGTTGAAATTATGGAACGAAAGGTTCATGAAATTCTTACGAAGGGTGTCGTCTACCTGCACGGGCTCTACTGCCCCAGCAATATCCTTACCTAAGTGTCGGGACTTAACATTGATTAATTTATGAGTTCCAAACTGAGGTCCCTCTTCTGCAATTTCATCGTTTGTTTTTTGACGAAGAATAAACATATGCGAGCAAAATTGAGTGATTCGGTCTGAAAGAGAAACGATAGATTCGTCGTCAACGATATTAGCGCTCTGTCTGTTAGTTGTAATACCGCTTCTGTTGGATTGTACAGAAGTGATCATTGGTATCACTGGATTGCCATCTTCAAGTATTTCTTTTTGGATGCATTTTTTAAATTTGTCTACCATTTCACCGACTGTTTGCCATTCGCTTTTACTCCCGCCCCCGCTATCTGAAGAAGTTTTAATGTAGTCAAAGGAAAAAATCATTTTATTGCCTCGACCAACTTTTGAATAGTAAAACCTTTTAAGACTATTAATCATTGAATCAACATCCATTCCACCAACATTGTAGTAGTAGAATTTTAAATTTTTAACCTTCTTCCACACTGCTCTTACTTTTTGAACAGTTTCCGCTCCAGCCTGTCTCCACTTGCCGCTTTCTAGTAAATAGGATGGCACGCCAGATAGTGCAGCACATTGCCGAATAATCAATTCTTCCTTGCTCATCTCGCCATTATCAAAATGAAGAACTGGGACATCGTATTTTGCTGAAACCTTGGTGGAGTAATCCATGCAGTACTGCGTCTTACCCACACCAGAGCGAGCAACAATAACCGTAATATTTCCTGGACGGAGAAGAGAGCCGTAAATATCATTGATTTTTTCGTGAGGCCCCATCATGCCAAATTCCTCTAGTGGGTTATTGCCGCGCTCTTCAATGAACTCTTCCATTCCTTCGAAAATGTTTTCTGGAACATCAGATCCAATTTCGAACATATTGATGTTCTCGTTATAAATCTGATCAGCAGACTCGATGATCTTTAGGTAAGGCATGTCCGCAGAAAGAGCCTTCATAGAATCAGCTATTTTCTTGGCAGTCTTACTGATTTCTCTGCGAACGCTATACTTCTTCAACTCCTTGATTGACGACTCAATCTTTCCTTCAGAGTGGATCTTGCGCATGGATAACGAGCGAACGTAATCTATCAATGAAATGTTTTCTTCAAACTTAATCCCAAGATCTTGGATTCTTTGGACTAAGACGATATCGTCAATTTGCTCGTCTCGCTCAGAAGCTCTCTTTAGAACGGCGAACAGCGTTCTATGCAAAAGAGAATTGTCATAAAAATCAGACTCTCCAATAAGATGCATGAAATTAAACAGAACCTTTGGTTTTTGAATAAAGGCTGCTAGGACTTGCTTTTCTATTTCGAGACTATATATCATATATAACGCATAATACATGCGCCGTAGACATTGTCAAGGGTTAATCTAGCTCTTCCGCTTCAATTATATTTTGAGAATACTCTTTAGTGTAGTTTTCAATAGATTTTATCAACCCAGACTCTGTTATTTGGGATTCGCAATTTGTATAAATAATTGGGGTTCCATCCTCGTTACAATAAGCCATTATAAAGCCTTTGTAGCACTCCGCAGAACCAGTAAGTTCATATAATTGTCGTAAAATTTTATCTGGAAGCTCGAATTGCTTGAATTTTGGTTTATCCATGTGAATTATTTTACACTACCCCAAAAGTTTTGCGAAAAATTCTTCTGACAATTCATCATCTGGGTATATTTGGAGTAGTTCTATTTTATTTATCTCACAAAAATCCATTTTTTTATCATCTCTACGTATTTGGCTTAAAAAATTAGCTCTAGTTCTATGAAAAAACGCAACAAACTTCAAGTGTTGTGCGCCTTGCACTTCTATAGCTATACCTTTAGTGTGGTTGTAAAAATCTAGAGAGAGTTGAGTGCCAACCACCTTAAATTCTTCGTACACGGCGTCATATTTCCAGTATTGATAAAGATACTTTCTAACTTCGGCCTGAAACTTACTACGGCACTTGCCATTCCACTTTATTTTATACTTATGAGCGTTTCTTAAGTTTTTTTCTTTGCCATGTAGGGTTTTAAATTTCATAAACGAGTAACCCTCCTGGTGCGCATCGTGGAGTGGCGTGGAGGGTGTTGTTAGGGTTATTTACACCAATTCTGTAATATTGGATTTAAAATAATTTATCAAAAACTCAGACAAACTTTTGTTTTCTTCAATAAAATTGAATACATTGGCTTCTCCATGAATTTTTTCTGGAACATCTGGGCAAAAATCTTTAACCATTTCTTTCAACTCTTCGCCAACGGTAATCCATGCTCCTTTTTTACTGATAAACTCCCACATATACAACAAATCTACAAGTTCTTTTTCAACCCAGATTGACGTGCCGTTAGTTCTTCCGTAGCGAATTGGGTAAGGTATTGTGTTGTTTGTCTTTTCGTTAGGGGATTTTTTGATAGAAGCTTTGGCCCAATGCCCAATAATTGGATTAGTTTTAGGGCAGGGTTGCTTTTTAGATGGATCTTGCAAAATCATATCCCCCCTATACCTAGGTTCAAATTCAATAATATAATTAGCGAAGTGAAGTAAGGCGTTGCCTCCAGTTGCGGATGTCTGACGCACAGGAGCCTTTGAGTATGGGTCAATCTTAATGTCTGCCCTCACTTGGCTGATGAAGATGGCCATATGGCCCCTTTTTGTGAGTTTAATAGACATTCTCTTCATAAAGTTGGCTGCGATGACCGCACCGCCAGCAACTTTGTTAGAATCGTAAAACGATTTTTCTATATCCTGCTTAGAAATCAACCCATCCACTGAGTCTAGAATAAAACAATATTTAAATTTATCTTCGTTTTTCTCGACCAAAGTATGTATTGCGTCAACTACAACCTCATAAATATTACTCTCAAAAACAAAACAAGTTCCTTGTACCCAGTCTTTAGCTGAAAAAACAAATCTTACGCCAGATCTTTTCATCATTTCATTCGAAAGCCGACCTTCAGCTTTGATATAAAACCCTTTAGACCCTGGAACGTCATTTAGCATATTTTTCATAACCTCCAATGAGGCCGATGTTTTGCCTCCCTCGTTCATTCCAACGAAACGATGTAGGCCAGGGCCGAATCCCCCATTAAGCATTAAATCAAGTTGCAGGGAGCCGCTCGAAGCTTTATAATCGATAGCATCTTCGAAGTTGTAATGATCTTCCTTTTTGTCTTTAAGAAATTTTTCTAGTAGTTCTGAATCTTTATCGCTCATTTAAATAGTTCTTTTGTGTTCTTTGGTTTATTATCCACTGGAACGTAGTCGTTTCCAGTCTTTTCTCCTAAATCGAACGTACCGTATTTAGATAGATCAGCTTTAAAATTGAAATTTCTCCATTTTCTGTCCATCGGCTTTACTAATGGTTGGGAAACGATGTACGCGAGACTGTCGTACTTCTTGGGGAATGTAGCTACCTCTAAGAACTCCAATGAGTATCTATCTTCAAGGTCCTTCAAAAGCTTCATTTCTCTAGCCCAAAAAAACCTTTTACCGTTTTTTGGTACATCCACCAATCTTTCAATGACGGCCTGTCTTCTTTTATGCGGAGTTAGCTTTTTTGATGTCATTTTCAACCATCCTACGAACTAGTGTAGCAAAGTCAACACTTTTTTCCCAATTTAAATCTTTTTGAGCTTCAGATGGATCTCCCAGTAAAAGTTCAACCTCCGCTGGCCTATAAAAGTCTGGGTTTACCTTAACTAAAGAAATCTCAGATGTAGATTTTCCAAGAAGATTAAATTTTTCATCTACCCCGCTGCCGCTCCAAGAGCCTTTAATGCCAGCGTTTTCGAAAGCTAACTCTACAAACTCACGCACCGTATGGGTTTCCCCAGAAGCCAGAAGATAGTCTTTTGGCTCATCTCCGTTCAGCATTAACCAAACCGCACTCACGAAGTCTTCTGCGTGGCTCCAATCTCTCTTGGCGTCCATATTGCCTAACTCAAGTAAATCAAAGTCGAGATCACCTTCAGATAGACATTTAGAAATTCTAGCCACAGCTTTGGTAATTTTTCTAGTTACAAACTCTTCTCCCCTACGCTCTGAATTGCCAACTTTAATTTTACCCACTCCGCCAGAAAAGTAACCCGTCTCAGTTTCAATATCATATACAAAGCAGTCTTCCACATCTCTAGCTATTGTTTTTTTAATTTCTTTCTTATTTTTTAGTAAATGGACGCCCTTTTTAGAACCACTTAATAAATTGACTTGATAATAAATTTTTTCATTTTGTTCAAAAACATTTATATTAAAATCTTTATTAGTTATTTCTTCAAAAATTAAAATTAACCCATGAGCCAAAATTGGAGAATTAGTCTTAAAGGATGCCCAATTAACGTCCAGAAAATCGGGTTCTCCATTTTTTAAGCCATCACAAGCGTAATACGCCTTAAAGAACTCTTCTTTGCAATGTTTTCCACTGTTTAAAATATTATCTGGAACTTTTTTGTGCTTAGTCTTTTTGTCATATATCTCCTCCCTGTATGTTTTGCAAACTTTTGATATGCCAGATACTGTAACTCTTTTAGAACCTTCTCCACCAAAACCAGATGGAGCATTTTCAATTCTGCATTTTGCATTAGAATGAGTTTGCTCTATACATTCAATAAAATCGTTCAAGATTTCAACGCTTTGATTTACAAACTGTATTTCATATTCGCTTACATAGCCATCGCCAACAAGATACCCTAGTATTTTGCATTGTTGAGGGGTTAAATTTATTTTTGAGAAAAGATTGGGTAATGATAAATGATCAATTTCGTCTTTGATTTTTAGTTTTTTGACTTGAGTTTTTTCTGCATTTAAAAACAAAGAATGATTAGGGGTCGTCTCTACGACTCCGTTTCTAGTGTTTGTTAAGACTAATTTTTGATTAGTTTTTTCTAGCGTATTTATTTTTTTTCTAGAAATAGCTTTGATGTTCACAAAAGATTCTCCATCCCAAATCTTTAAATTATCAAATTCTTTGGTAAGGATAGAATTTTCTTTCGATATATCTGCCCTTTCTGGCATTAAATTTCTAATATAATCTATTCTTATTTTTCCTTCCTTTGAAATCAATACAGGTGTATTTGCTGACAGGCATTCATGATTAAACAAATAACCCTGAACAGCAAAAAGATCATAGGAATCCCGCCAAACTTTGACAATTTGTCTAGCTGCAACTTTTGACGCCCCATAGGGGCTTCTAGGTCTAGACGGGTGATTTAAATCTTGCGGGCTATACGCAACATCGCCAAACTCTTCCGATGAACCAGCATTATAGTATTTACAATCAGGGCAGTACTTACGGATTGCTTCAAGTTGATGAAGGACTCCCATTGTATTGTTTTGAAAATGATTAACTGGCATTCTCCAGCTATTACCAACAAAAGAATTAGCAGCAAAATTAATAAAATAATCTGGCTTAATCTCCTCAACACAGGATCTAATGCTATGCTCATCCCCGAGATCCATTTCGACAAGCTCAAAGTTTGGGTCTTTAATATGCTTAATATTATCGTGATTTGGAACACTTAATCTACGGATAGCTCCATAAACCTTACAGTCAGTGAATTTCAAAAGAAAGTCTGCCATGTATGATCCGACTTGCCCCGTTACGCCTGTTACTATTACTTTTTTCATATTAAATAAATCTATTTTCTATATAGTAATTTGTTGGATGGTATATTTCTAGTTCTTTGTCTAAAAGTATTTTACCCCCATTAGATATGATTTGAGAGCATAGCCCTTTAAAAGCTTCATTATCAAAATTCAAATCTTTAACATCAGAAGCTCTAACCAGGCAGCAAGATCCCACGGAATCCATTTCCATATATCTTTCTTTCGTTAAATAATATTCTATATTATATGGGGGTTGGTTTGTCCAAGTTGATCCATTTTTGTTTTTGTAGGCCCATGTATCATAGAAAACTTTTTCACTATTTAGTAATTTTCCATCTTTGCTTTTGACAAACCCACCTGGTCTCATAACCAATTTGGCAAATATTATTGGGGAAATTGCGGAGATTGTTTTATCTGATTCCATTTTTTCAACCAACTGATTTATGGTATCTTTTTGTGGAAAAATCAAATCCGATTCTGTCCATAAAATATAATCGGGGTTGAAATTTTTAGCAAAGGAAAAAAGCAGATTGGCTAAAAACCCAAGAGCATTAATTCTTTTAGCGGACGAAACAGACCTTACTGGACCAAAATCTAAATCGTCACTTAATTTCAAGAAATTGACATTCTTGTTCTTTTTTTGGTTAATTCTGATATGCCTCTCTGTCTCATCTTGAGAGTCGTTTTCTAGGACATTTATAGATAGATTAAAATTTTTATTTAAATTTTGTTTTTGCTCCTCAATCGTATTAAAAAAACGATTAACTTGATCCGTTTCTATGCTGTGCCAACGAACAGAGTCTTTAAAGAGGGAGCATATGGCTATATTTTTCATATCAACGTATACTAATTGCTGCCAATGAAAAGTCTAGAAAAATAATAACTCTTATCGCATTCTGATGTTTTTGTGAATCTAAATTTTTTATACAAACCAACTGCTTCTGGGTTAAGCTTATGTACTGATAATTTTAAATTTATTTTACACTGGTCGGCGTAATTGGTTAAATAGCTCATTAGTTTTGTCCCATAACCTAATTTAACTTTAGATTCAACAATACATATTCCAAGCCAAACCGTTTCTCCATCTTTATCTAGGTGGCCATAGCCAACTGGATTGTCGTCTTCATATAAAAGAATTGTAATTATATGGTTATTTAAAGAACCCAAATCTCTTGTATTGAAATATGTAAATGTATCAGATGAGCTACCCATCTGTTCTATAAAAAGTTTTATGTCTTTATTGTTTTTGCCTACCTCTTTAAGCATCATAGTACTTTTTTAACAACGTCGCAAATTTGTTTAATTTCGGCATCTTTTAATTCTGGAAAAGACGGAAGCATAATAACTTTTTTATTAACATCTGCGGCATTTTCGTACACCTCGTTTGAAGCGTAAGGTTTCATAGAGTTGACTGGATAAAACATCGGCCTTGTGTCTATGCCTTTTTTATTTAAATTTTCTTTTATTTCCTTAATTTTTGAGGAGTATATGGCAAACATCCAATTGGAGTGTTTTGCACCAACTGTCGTTTCTTGTAATTTTAAATTTTCTCCAATAGAGGAATTAAGGTTTTCTCTGTATGTATTGAATACTCTATCTTTTTCTGATAAAATTTCTTTGATTCTAAGCATTTGAGCATAGCCTAGAGCAGCTTGTATATTAGTCATTCTATAGTTATATCCAATATCACCGTGAATGTAAGTCTCATCTTGAGCTTGCCCTTTTAGGTATTTAACTTTTTCAAAAATACTAGCGTCATTTGTGGTGATCATGCCGCCTTCGCCAGTAGTCAGATTTTTATTGCCAAAAAAACTAAACGCCGCACACTTGCCAAGTATGCCTGTTTTTTCACCATTTAAAGATGCCCCAATAGATTCGCATGCATCTTCTATGCATAATATGTTATTTTCTTTGCACCACTCATATATTTCTTTGCCACATGGGTTACCTAACATATGAACCAAGAAAACAGCTTTTGTTTTTTTTGTTACCTTCTTTTTGATTTCGTTAAGAGATATGTTCCATGTATTTTTGTCTATGTCGGCTAGAATTGGCGTAGCGTTACAGTACTTAACTGCATTTGCGCATGCAATAAAAGTTGAAGCTGGGATTATAACTTCGTCCCCCCTCTTAATTCCATTGCTGAGTAGGGATAAATGACAAGCCGATGTTCCGCTATTCAAGGATACAGAGTATTTAGATCCAATAAATTTACTAAATTCATTTTCAAATAAATTTACATACTCTCCTATGGAAGAAAACCAACCTGAGTCAACGGCATCTTGGAGAACGTCTCTTTCTACTTTTGTTATCCAGGGTTTGTAAATTGGTATTCTCATTTTTTATATTTAAACCATACAGCAAGCATTACTATAGCTGATAGTAAACTAAGTCCGTAATTAATCAACCACCAAAAATCAAACCCAATTCTTAGGATAGTATAATATATGGCAGAAATATAACCCACAATAGAAAGTATAAAAAGAGAAAGGCTTACATCTTCTACTTTTTTTGTTTTGATACTTTTTATTATTTGAGGCCAAATGCAAGTGCTAAAACAAACAGTATAAACTAACCCTAAGAATTGTTCCATTCAAGCGCCTCCGATAACGTGGGAAATTTATCCAAGAAAATACGCTTGCAGCCTTCGGCTATTTGACGGTGTTCTTTTTGTGTTTCTTCTTGAGCGCGGAGATCAATGTAATGAATCCAGCTGCGCAGAGAACCAGACATATACATTGTTGTCTCTGTAGATAGCGGCAAAAGCATTCTAGCGCTTTCTCTAGCGACTCCAGCGTTTATTAGCCTTTCGTAGGTTTTAAAAGCAAAATCAGTAAAGTCTTCAATGATGTAAGAAGCTGGCCGACTCATTTCGGCGAAGCATTCATCCATGATAACTGGGTCAACTGTCTCGTTACCAACCTGTCTATTCGTTTCTCCTTGTTTTCTAAGCTCAATAGGACAGAAATTTAAGGCTTCGGAATATCTTTGACTAAACTCTTGGAAGGAAAAAGATCGGTGTCTAAGAATTTGAGCAGCGATAGCTCGACTCGTTTTGATTTCCAATGTCATTGATGCCATTTCAAATGGCGACCAATGCTTATGCTTGATTAAGTATTTTAAAAGCTTCGGTGCTGTTTCTGTGTTTAGCTGATTGCTTGGGTTGCTGACGCGAGCGCAATAAGCGACAAGGTCTTCTGCGTTTTTTACCCCTTTAATTTCAGGCTTAGAAATGGATATTAATTTTACTGACATCCATATATGCTATCTTAAGTATGGTTTTTGTCAATAGATATATACGCATCTCTAGATTTTTTCCACTCAGATCTATGCTTTTTTATCCAAGTTAGCAGTGCTACTTCAAACCCTATATCTTTTCCTTTTTTTTTAGACTCTATCCATTTAAGTTCTAAAATTTCATCTCTTTCTGCTAGAAACTCCTTATATAGACTAGACCCTGTTGGAAAATTATAATTCATTAATCTTCATCCTGAATTTCTTTGACTTCAGCGAGGGAAGGGTTGATTTCAAGTAGGAAGGCATCGGATTCTAATTCTGCTTGTACTTTCTTGCCCGCTCTCCACTGCCTACAGGACCAATATCTCGCTTTATATTTAGGCCCAGGATTTGTATCGCATTGATGTCTAGCTCTAAATGATTTACGTCTCGCTGGGTCGTCTCTTTTGATTTCCATATTTGGATCTCCAAAGGTGACTTTTACAACATTGCCTTTGTCATTTTTTACATATACGCCAAATTTCTTTTTAGAACCTTTTGGAAGTCTGAATGGTTTATTTAAAGTTTTATTTTCCGCTTCTGTTTCGCACTCCCAATCTTCAGATTCTGAGTATTCTAATATTTCTGTGTCTGATATTTTCGAAGCTAAAAGGTCTATCTTGGCTAAGGCTAATTCTACTTTTGAATAATCGTCAAACATCGACTCGATTGTCAGGTCTAAAATTTCTTCTTCTGATGCTTTAGCTACGTCTTGGTCTGCCTTACGATAAGAGTCTTTTACCTTTCCGCCTTTTACCATTTTTAAGAACATATTAACACGAGCCATCGCCCAGCTACCTCTTGTTTGTCCTGGTCTGTGTGAAGTGGAAAAAGCCCCTGCGCCCCTGCGATAAATCTTTTTAAGCATACCTAGGGTGACTTTTTTGCTAGATTTTTCGTTATGCTCTTTTACTTTGTTTTTGAGTGAAACTGTAACTTTCTCGCTAAAGGTGATTGCGCCAGCCGCAGAACCTGGCTCGTTTACGGAGGAGCCTCTTTTTTTTTCTTCTTTTTCCGCTGGTGTTTGTGCGGCGCTTTTGGGGCCTGAGCGATCAGCTTGAAGTTGTTTTGAGAAATCTAGTTCCATACCTATATATTACACTTTTTTTAAAAAATCTAACCCCATATTTTGTAAGCTATAATTGCGGCAACAGATGTCAGCAGTCCGCTCATAAAGACCCAAGTTATTTTACTGAACCCATTCATAAATGCCCTAGTCTCAGCGGTTGATTTTTCCATTTCCATTATCCTTGAGTTCATATCTTCGATTTTTTTAAAAAGAACATCGGTTAAAGTCCCTAGTTGAATTAGCTTCTCTTCGGCTCTAGCTATAGAGATGATGGCGTCTGATAATTTATCAACCTTTTCCTCTATTCGGGTTAGTCTATCTGATTTTTCTGTCATTAATATTAATTACACTAAATTATTGAAAATCTTTTAGAAAAGAAGTATTATAAGTGCCTGCTGCCGCACAAGTGTTTACACTTTTTAATCGATTGGCATTAAAATAAAAAATTTATGATTTTGACGTTTTATAAGCAGTTAGAAACACAAAAAAACGATTGAGCATATAGCAGCAATCGTTTTGTGTTATTTTATGTTAAAGGGCTGTATTAGCCAGAGCAAGATTCACATTCGAGTAGATTTCTACTCAACTCTTGTGACGGATTTGTGCCTCTCTGGTAATAAAGGCTTTTGATACCTTGTTCCCAAGCAAAAATCATCAGTTGGCTTACATCCTTTGGTGATGATTTGGGATGAATCATAATATTTAAGCTTTGAGCTTGGTCAATGAACTTTTGGCGTTGAGCAGCTTGGATTAAAACTTCTTTTTGGCTGATTTCTCCAAATGTTTTGAATACGTCTTTTTCCTCTTCGTTTAGGAAGTCCAAGTGTTGGACTGAGCCTCCGCTCACCAATACTGATTTCCATATTTCTGGGGTATTTTTTTCGTATTTTTCTAGCAAATTTTCTAGGTGTGGGTTTTTATAAGTGAACTTTCCCTTAGCCAAATCCTTTACAAAATAATTACTGTTCAGGGGTTCGATGCTAGGCGAAACTTGACCAAGAATAAAAGAACTGGATGTAGTTGGGGCAATAGCCATTGTAGTTACATTCCTCATTCCATACCCCTTTAGTAGTTCTGGTTCGCCATAAACTAAAGCCAATTGTTTGGATGCTTCTTGGGTTTTTTCAAAAATTAATTTATGAATTTCTGAGTTTAATAGTTTTGCGTCGAAAGACTCAAACGGGATCATCTTAGATTGTAGGAACGAATGCCAGCCAAGCACACCAATACCAAGCGCTCTTTGGCGTTCTCCAAATTTAGCTGGAGCCTCCATGAATGGTAGTTTCTCACATTTTTCAATAAACTCAGTCATAACCGAATCAAGGAAATATGTTAAAATTTCTGGAGCATCAGTATCTTTCCATTCGTCGTAGTGAAGCAAATTCATCGAGGAAAGGTTACAAACAAAAGACTCGTCTTCGTTTGAATGCAGTGCTATCTCCGAACAAAGATTACTGGCATGAATTTTCAATCCTTTGTCTTGATAGACTTGTGGGGAGTTGTTATTCATGTTATCTGAAAAGAAAATATAAGGATACCCGCTCTCGAAACGCTTCTTAATGATTGCGCCCCAAATTTTTCTCTTGTCTTTGTCTCCAGCCAGCATTTCCTTCATCCATTCGTCGGTAATAGTTACCCCAATAGAGAGATTTTGAATAGTGTTGCCGTCACCCCTGATCTTCAAAAATTCCAAAACATCTGGGTGCTCAACGGGAAGGTACGCAGCAAAACTACCCCTACGAACGTTTGACTGGGAAACAACATTTGAGATTGTTTCAAAGATCTCCATGAAGTGTACGGGGCCGTTAGACTTACCGCCGCTATTGATATCTGCGCCCCTTTCTCTTAGATCGCCAAAGTAGCCAGACGTTCCTCCTCCAGCTTTTGTCATCATTCCAACTTCAGCGGCTTTGTCCAAAATTCCATCCATCTTATCTGAGATGTATGAGCCAAAACAAGAGATAGGAAGCCCACGCTCTAGTCCGAAGTTTGCCCAGATTGGGCTAGATAAACTAAACCAACCTCTTGACATATAATCTTCAAACTTATCAGCAAAGCCTGGGATGCCTAGCGTTTTTTGGGCAGCCCCCGCTATCTCTTTAATTCTCCCCTCTGGCGTTTGGTCGCCTTGAAGGTAACCGCGCTTGAGAAAAGTTTTTGAATCTTTGTTTAACCAGTAATATTTTTGCATTAGATTTTTTTCTTTTTGTAAATTAGCTTTTGCCCAAAGAGGCTGTAAGTTTGTATAGTTAAAGCATAATAACTGATCTTGTTCTTTTGTCAAGATAAAGAATGCGCAGGGTTTTTCTTTTTTTGCATTTATTGCGCCGCTTCTTAAAACAGGTCATCTTCGTTGAAACTTCTATCCTTTTTTGAGTATTCTACTGGGCGTTTAAAAAAGAAGTCTGTCGCGCTGTTTCCCAAAACATCTTCCGAAAACCAAATTGTTTTATCTACGACTTCCTTATCAACGTCAAAAACCTCATCCACGCCAATTTGTTTTAATGATTCGTTGAGTCTGTTTTTAATAAATTCTTTCAAGATGTCGGCGCTGATATTTTCTTTTGAGTAATCGCCCACAATCCAGTCAATAATTTTTGACTCAGCCTCAAAAGCGCAAACGGCTTCTTCTTTTAATCGAGAAATAAGATCGTCATCAAAAATCTCTGGATATTCTTCCCTTAAAACATTAACTATTTTTGTGCCTACCTTTGCGTGGATATCTTCTTCTTTGCTTGTGTACGCAACTTGCTGAGCTGTGTCTTTTAGTAGGTTTTCGTATCGATTAAACCAGTTGATGACATAAAATTGACTAAACAATGATACGTTTTCCACGAACAAAGTAAATAAAATCAAAGAATATACATACTGTTTCTTTTCGTCTTTGTAACATTTATCGAGATACTTTCTCAAGTAATCAACTCTTCCTTTGATGATGTCGAGTTTAAGGTTTTCTTCAAAGGAGTCTTCTAACCCAAGAACGCTTAAAAGTCTTTCGTAAGCATTATTATGAATAACCTCAATGTTAGCCATAACGTAACCAAGATCAGTAATTCCTGGGTGTGGGAGATGTTCTCCAAGGTTTGCCCAAAACTTTTTAACAGAGACCTCGACCTGGCCAATAGCGGAAAGAGTTCTTTTCACCATCTCTCTTTCTTGGTCATTCATGGTTACCTTAAAATCTTGAACATCTGATTGGAAATTAAATTCCTTGTCTGTCCAAAATCCATTATGCATGGCGTTTACAAAGTCCTCTGTCCAGGGATAGAGGTTCGGTTTTCTAGAGATTTGTTCTTCGAATAACATATGAATCAATTTACACGATTGGGGCGGCATGTCAATTATTTTTAACAAATTTGCAAAAATATTTTTTTGTACTTGACTTTCCGTGTACTCGATGTAAAATAGAGTATGATTACGAATGAGCGGACGAAGGACGCGAATGAGTAATTATATAAGTATATATTAAATATTTAAAATATTTATAAGATATTTAATAAATATATACAAGAACAAGCCAAAAGATTTGTCTTGACTTTTTTTTATTTTTAGGTATTCTCGTTAGAAATGATTAAATTGGATAGTTCTAAAGAGAGTTTTTATTTCTGCACTACGGCTGGCTGGTCTACCGTAGTTCAAGCTAGCGATGAAAACAAAGCCGCAAGCGAGGCTATTACTAAGGGGATCGACGTGCTAGAGGATCTAGCAGAAGTTTCTCCGTGCATAAGAGTAAAGAAAATTGAAGAAAGTTTTGAAGATAAAGACTTTCTGATTAGAATAGATAAAGTATTCGCGGACATTGGGATGCATAAAGAATCTCGGTCGATTATAGAAATAATCAAAAACTTAAAAGGATGATTGGAATAGGCGGACTAGCTCGATCTGGCAAGGATACCCTTGCTAGTAATTTAAAGGAAATAATTAAAGAAGATTGGGAAATTGATGTAAAAATATTTTCTTTTGCTTTGCCTATGAAGTGCCAGTTGAATGATTTGCTTAAAAGTCATTATCACCTTTCACCATTCACGGAAGACTCGGAAGAAAAAAAGATCATCAGACCAATTTTGGTTGCTCACGCAGAGCAAATGAAGCAAAGATTTGGAAAAGATATTTGGCTTAAAGAATTGTTAGGTACGATTCATAAAGATCTAAGATATAAGAATTTTTTCCCCATCATTTCTGATATAAGATTTGATTTTGAGGTAGAGGCTATAAAAAACGAAAATGGTCAAGTTATTCACATAGCAAAAGAAGGCAGTGAGCCGCCAAATGAAATTGAAGCACTGAACAGCCCTCTAGTAGCCAAAGAGGCCGATTTAAACCATACTTGGCCAGCCTATGATTTAGATCAAGTAGATAAATGTATGGATCACGCGCATATTTTGTGGCAGATGTTAAAACAAACCCACGAAGAAAAATGGAAGAAGATCTATACTTAATAAATAAAGTAAAAGACGATAACGATACAGATTCAATTAACGAATTGATTGAAAGACATTCTGGGATTTACATCGACATGGTAAACAAATACATCCCAGACGCTATGGAGGGGCTTCATAAGGAAGATATTATGCAAGACAGGTCGTTTTGCATTTATGATGCCGCCCTTAATTTTGATCAAAAAAAGAACACTAAATTCAGCACTTACATTGGTAATTTAGCTAGATGGAAATGCTTGAATATTTACAATAAAAACATCAAGTTTCCGCAGTCTTGTATTTCTGATGTTTTTGATGAACGAATTTCTTGCAGCTCTGAAATAAATAATATAGAAAAAAGAGAAAATATCGAAAACATCTTTAAAGCGCTAAATAAAATACCAGACAAAAGAGCTAGAAAAATTTTCAAAATGAGATACAAGGATAGTGAAAAACTAACACCTTGGAGAAAAATTGCGAAAAAACTTGACTTATCAATTCAAGGGTGTATAAACATACACAATAAAAATTTAACAGAAATAAAAAAATATGTATAGCAAAACAGTACTAGTAGGAAACCTCGCAAGAGATCCAGAATCACGCCAAGCAGGGGAAACGACTGTTACCCGTCTTGTTGTAGCAATTAACGACGCCTATTCTAAGGACAAGGTATCTTATGTGGACGTAGAAGCCTGGGGCAAACTTGGTGAGATTTGCCAAAAGTATCTAACTAAGGGGCGACAAGCTCTGGTAGATGGTCGGCTAGTCCAAGATGTATGGGTGAAGGATGGTCAAAAGCAGTCAAAGCTTTATGTAAAGGCTGACAATGTCCAATTTCTCGGAGGAAAGGGGGATAATCAAAAGGATGCGCCCCAAAGCTCAGCGCCATCAACTCCATCAACTCCATCAGCCCCAGCCTCACAATCAGGCTCGGACGAAGATATCCCATTCTAATGGATCTGATTGTAGAATCGCCGATTAATTCTCTATCTTTCGGTAACGTGTCATACAACATCCTCCGCCAACTCTGGCGGAAGGGTGTTAACGTTATGTGGTTCCCGTTGGGCGGGAATTCCGACTTTGGAGCTTTCGATAAAATTGATCCTGAATTTGGAAAATGGCTCCAATATTCAGCGAATAAAGCTAGTTCAAAAATTGACCCAGAAATGCCGTCTCTTAAACTTTGGCATTTGAACGGGTCTCAAAGTAGAATTGGCTCAAAACAAGCTTTGTATACTTTCTACGAACTTGATCAACCTACTGAAGCAGAGATCAACTTAGCAAAATTCCAAGACTTAGTTTATTTTTCTAGCAATTATTCAGCTAATAAATTCAAAGAATTTGGCGTTAACGCTAAAGTTCTTCCAGTCGGGTTTGACGAGGATCTGCATAAAACAGGCAAACGATATCTAGACGCAAGCGTGACCCATTTCGGTTTAATGGGTAAGTTTGAAAAGAGGAAACATACAGAAAAAATCATTAAACTTTGGATCTCTAAGTTTGGAAACAATAATGCTTACCAGCTAAGCGTTTGCGTTACCAATCCTTTCTTTAAACAAGAAGAGATGAATAACATGCTCTCTAACTGCTTAGGCGGCAAAAGATGTACTAATGTTAATTTTCTTCCTTACTTGAAAACAAATTCAGAGGTAAATGATTTTCTCAATGCAATTGATATTGATTTAACTGGTTTGAGTGGCGCGGAGGGTTGGAATCTTCCAGCATTTAATGCCACCTGTTTAGGAAAGTGGTCTATTGTATTAAATGCAACAGCCCACAAAGACTGGGCTAATAATTCTAACTCAATTATTGTTGACTCAAATGGAATTGAGCCATGCTATGACGGAAAGTTTTTTCAAGAAGGCTCTGCCTTTAATCAAGGAAATATCTACACCTGGGATAGCGACGTTGTGGCACAAGCTATGGATGATGCTGTCTCAAAAAAGGGACAAAATAACACTAATGGAGAGCTTTTAAAAGAAGAGTTTTCGTACAGTCGCTCTGTAGACCGCTTGCTTAAAGGGGTTGAGGGTATTGCGTAATATTGGCACGCGCTTTGCAAATAGAAAAGCCTATGAACACAGAATTAATAAATCAAATTGAAAAAGCATTCTACGAAGGTTTTAGCGATAGCTCTTTCCGTAAGCACGGAAAGGGTTATGTTGGGCCATTGGAAATAGTAGAGAATGAAAACCATTACATTGTAACAAAAGTTATAGTTGGATTCGAGTCGGCTGAAATAACAGCTAACGTTCGAAAAAGCATTTTAAAAGTTTTTGTAAACGATGAAAAAGAAAAACCCGCCAATGTGGTCAGCATAAAACTAGACGCCGACTATATTAACGCTTTTAAAATCTCCTCTAAATTAAAAAATGGGATTCTGAAAATTAAACTTCCAAAATCCGAAAATTCCAAAACAGTTAAAATTTCTGTAGAATAAATTCAAGCCCTCGATTGAAAAGATCGGGGGCTTTTTTATTATTTATTATGCCATTATATTTATACGAAAACAAAGAAACCAAAGAAGTTGTAGAGGTCTTTCAAGGCATGAACGATACTCATGAGTATGACGGCGAGGATGGTAGCGAGAAAAGCCTCTGGAGACGTGTTTATGTCAATCCTGGGTTATCATTTGACACTAAGATGGATGCGTTTGACTCTAAATCTTTTGTAGCTTCAACTATCAACAAAAATGATACGTTTGGAGATTTGCAAAATAGAGCAGCAGAAGCGTCAGAAATTCGAGCGCAAAAAAACGGAGGCAAGGACCCAGTCAAAGAAAAGTATTACAATGATTATAAGAAAAAAACAAACGGAAAGCTGCACCCCAACGAACAAAAAGAAAAGTTTAAATCAGCTATAAAAAAAGCAGAAAAAAAAGGTCTTAACGTAGAGCTTTAACTTTATTCTAATGCTGTAAAATCTCCATTAGACAACAACAAGCGTCTTGAGTTTTCTAACAACAACAGCCCATCAATTTCAGGAAATTGCACTTCGCAGTTATTAATATCAAAATCAAAAGATAGCTCTGAGTTTAATTCTTGGCCAATTGATGAAGAATTGTTTTGTGATTTAAACTTAGCTTCGTTTATTTGTATATTGAATGCTTCATTGCTATAGTTTTGCCCACTTATATTTAAAGTGTAAGACTCCTCTGAATTTAAAAAATCTTTTAAGTTCGCTCGAACACCACTAACCTCAAATGTCGAAACTTTATTAGAAAAATTAAAGCTTCCCTTGTTGGGGTATGTAGCTTTTCTTATTATTGGGTATCTCTTGCCTATTCCGTAAATAGTTTTTCTATTAATCGGCAGGTCTAGACTAAAATCTTGAATACAGTCGGATTCAATTAAAAAATTTCCAACAGAGCTGTTGCCGCTAATCAAAACATTGGTTGAATAATATGGTATAATATTATCGATTTCACTCAAATAGTAGTCGCCCATTTCGGAAAACTGAACAGTCCCACTTTGCAATTGATTTCCTGTTAGGTTTATTGCTGGAGAATGCCCGCTGAAAATATTATTATCCTGCACCAACTCCTGGGCCTGAACATTACTTCCAACAAAAGAATATGCTGAATTTATTATTCCATTAACAGATTGAGACATGGAGATGTTATCTAAAAAACAATTTCCAAAACCGATAACAGTCTTTCCAGATAAGTTTGCATAAGAAGCGTCAACTCCTCTCTGATCACCAATCACTGCATAAAAATTTCTGTCTAAATCAAGATTGTTTTTTACTCCACTTGAAGAAAACACAGAAGAGAACAAATCTCCAAAATTTTCTATAGCATTGACTGTAAGATTTACGTCTGGAGCATTTTTGATAGATTGGTTTACGAAACCCTTTGTCCCTAGCGCGGCTACGTCTGTCCTTTGAATATCAAAAGAAAAATCCACGCCCTGCACTAAAGGCAAAAATGAAATATTGCTACCACTATTTGATTCAGCTCCGCAAGCGGGCGTACTGCTCTGCAAAAGGGCAATATTTTCATAAGTTATTATCGGTCTATTTATATTTATAGGCATAATTGTATTTACGCAGGGCCTCCATCAAAAATGGTCCATAAATCGCCTGTATTGAGATTTGTTCTGGCCGCCTCTGCGGCTCCACCAGCCGTGTATAAGCTACCTCCAAAACTAACGTTACTCATTGAGCTCCTTACGCTCTGAGCGTCCCACGCTATCAGCAAAGAATCATAGCGGGATGTAGGTAGAGTCACGCCTCTGCAAAAATATCCCAGTCCATATATTGAGTCAAGAGCCTCTATATTGAATTGATCTACACCAATTATATCGCTTAAGCTACTGCAACCATCAAACATTCCATACATATCGGTAGCAGACGATGTGTCAAAACTCGACACATCTAAACCTGTTAAACTATTACAATCCTCAAACATTCGATTCATATCAGTAGCAGACGATGTGTTAAAATTAGATACATCTAAACTTGTTAAGTCGTAGCACCTGTTAAACATTGAGCCTAGATCAACAACGGAAGAAGTGTCAAAATTAGACGAATCTAAACCTGTTAAGCTGCGGCAATCATCAAACATTCGACCCATTCTAGTGACCGAGGAAGTGTCAAAACTAGACAAATCCAAACTTGTTAAGTCAGTACAATTTCTAAACATGCTGGTTGTTTCTGTAAGCAAAGGGGTGTTGAAGTTGGATAGATCTACACTAGTTAAGTCGTAACATCGATAAAACATCAAAGATGTGTCAAGAACAGAAGACCCATCAAAATTAGACAAATCTAAACCCGTTAAATCAGAACAATTCTGAAATACTCCATACATATTGATTACCAAGGAAGTGTTAAAATTAGATACATCTAGACTTGTTAAGCTGTGGCAATTTTCAAACATTTGATACATGATGGTGACCGAGGAAGTGTCAAAACTCGACAAATCTAAACTTGTTAATTCGCGGCAATCTCTAAACATTTGTTGCATATCGGTAGCAGACGATGTGTCAAAACTCGACACATCTAAACCTGTTAAACTATTACAATCTTCAAACATTCGATTCATATCAGTAGCAGACGATGTGTTAAAATTAGATACATCTAAACTTGTTAAGTCAAAGCACCTGTTAAACATTGCGCTTAGATTAATAACAGAAGAAGCGTCAAAATTAGACAAATCCAAACCTGTTAATTTATAGCAGTTTCTAAACATTTCATACATGCTAGTGACCGAGGAAGTGTCAAAACTAGACAAATCCAAACTTGTTAAATCATAGCAATATCCAAACATTCCGCCTAGATCAACAACGGAAGAAGTGTCAAAACTAGACAAATCTAAACCCGTTAAATCATAGCAACTGTTAAACATTCCACCTAGATCAACAACGGAAGAAGTGTCCAAATTAGACAAATCCAAACCTGTTAAGTTAGAGCAGCTTCTAAACATTTCATACATGTCAGTGACCGAGGAAGTGTCAAAACTAGACAAATCCAAACTTGTTAAGTCGCGGCAATTTTCAAACATTTGTTGCGTACCAGTAGCAGACGATGTGTCAAAATTAGACAAATCTAAACCTGTTAAGCTATAGCAACTGTTAAACATTCCTCCTAGATCAACAACAGAAGAAGTGTCCAAATTAGATACATCTAGACCTGCTAAGCTAGAGCAGTTTCTAAACATTTCATACATGCTAGTGACCGAGGAAGTGTCAAAACTAGACAAATCTAAACCCGTTAAATCATAGCAATATCCAAACATTCCGCCTAGATCAACAACGGAAGAAGTGTCCAAATTAGATACATCTAGACCTGCTAAGCTAGAGCAGCTTCTAAACATTTCATACATGCTGGTAACCGAGGAAGTGTCAAAATTAGACAAATCCAAACCTGTTAAGTCGGAGCAACTGTTAAACATTCCGCCTAGATCAACAACGGAAGAAGTGTCCAAATTAGATACATCTAGACCTGTTAAGTTGCGGCAATCTTCAAACATTCGATTCATATCAGTAGCAGACGATGTGTTGAAATTAGATACATCTAAACTTGTTAAGTCGTAGCACCTGTTAAACATTGCGCCTAGATTAATAACAGAAGAAGTGTCAAAATTAGACAAATCCAAACCTGTTAAGTTAGAGCAGTTGCTAAACATTTCATACATGCCAGTGACCGAGGAAGTGTTAAAATTAGATAAATCTAAACTTGTTAAGCTGGAGCAATTGCTAAACATTTGTTGCATATCCATAACCGAAGATACATCAAAATTAGAAACATTTAACCCTGTTGACGCAGAAGAGCAAGAATCAAACATAGAACGCATACCAGTTACAGAAGATGTATCAAAACTAGACAAATCCAGATCAACTACACTATAGCAGCCGCTAAACATACAATTCATGTCAACAGAAGAAGAAGTGTTTAATTTAGAAAAATCTGTGTTTTGGCTATCTAATGACTGACAGTTCCTAAACATATTCTGCATACCAGTAACGCCAGAAGAAGTTAATCCAGCCATGTCTAGCCCCGTTAAATTGACACAATCCCGAAACATTCCATCCATGTTGGTTACCAAGGAAGTATTTGTGTTTCCCGCCCTGAAACTAACCATATTGGTCCATCCATAAAAAGCCTCGCTCAGATCACCCCAACCTACATCACCAAGCTGATTGACTGACGTAACCTTTTCCTTATGACCTAAAATAGGTAGGCTAATATTTGGTATGTAGCCGCCTACCGTTATGTTGTAATTTCCAGTGGTTGCGTATACATGTCTCATCTCAGGGTCGTTATACCCAGTAATAATGCTTGTCTGTCCATCTCCCCACCCAATCCTTACATTATTTCCACTTTCATTTTCCCCAGAAATTTGTATTAGCTGATTGTTAACCGTAGTCAATACATTCATAGAGAATCTATTTTTTTCGAGATTTGCTCTATAATTATCAAAAAGATCAGGTTTTTTAAATAAAAATATTTCATCAAGAGTCAACTCTAAGTCATTGCAATCCTTATATACAAATTTATGATCCAAAGATTTTATTACAAAAAATTTCTTCTTATTATACAACTGGGGTAGGGTTAACTCAAAAGGTCTGTAATCTTCATGTTTTTCCATAAAGTGTATAATTGACCTAACCTCTTTGTTCGATCTATTCTTCAAAGATAAAGACAAATCCTTTATCAATCCGCCGTTTTGATCCTGCTTAATAAAAGAAGAAAAAGAGTCCTTTATCTCAAAAATATTAATTGACCTATCTGACCCTATAGATATATCATCATCTATTTCATAAAAAAAAGATCTCGACCATGCTGAGCCTGACCCAGTAGGGCTGTTTTCTGATTCGGATGCATGACCAGAGTTGCAGTAGTAAAAGTTTTCTCTTCTGTCTGCTATTTTATAATAACTTCCAGTTTCAAAATAATCAGAATTTTGTTCGACATATCCTGAGTAGTAAATTACATCGAATTCCTTGTAATCAATCCCAGTTTCCCATTCCGAATAAAAATTTGCAGTATTTAAATAAGAAGATCCTCTCCAATTAAATAATGATGAGTATCCATTTTTTAATAAATTTAAATCTATATCAAAAAGGCCGTTATGAAATTTAAAGTCATAATCTTGTATTAATAACTCGTCTATGTTTTTGTATATAGACCCAGTTGGGAAAGCTATCTCTACTCCACTAGAACCTGTTGTATTAAAATTAAAATCGCCATCACTAGAAGCTAGAGTTTCTTCTATAAAATGCAAAAACGACCTAGCCTCATCCTCTGTTTTGTTGGAGAACTTTAAATTAAATTTTAAATTAGTTCCGTTTACGCCTTTTGAGAATTTTTTGTAATAATTATCCGCTGTGTTAAAATGAACGTTTTTATTTTCGAAAGATACTTTTGATCCATATTCTGGTACAAAAGTAAATGGCAAAACAGGACCGTCTATATTGTGGTCTCTATCGTATCTGTTTGTAGATTGACTCATTTATTTTTTATATAAGTAGTTTAATGTCCCGCCAGTTCTGGATTCCTCTTGAACAACCGTGGTAACCGCTGCCTTGACTTTCTGCGCAAAATCGCGCTGTTGGTCGTCATCGCCTTTTTCGCCCGCTTGCTCTGCCTTGCCACCTTGAATATTAAAAGTAAAGTCAGAAGTGTTTGTGACCTGAGATGCAGAATTGGACGCAGTCCCAGCCTCGACAGAAACAGGGCTAACAACGCCACCGTTCTGAAATCCTCGCATTGGCATAACGCCCTCATTTATGCTTGATAAAAAACCAGATCCATATTTCTCGACCGCAGATTTTTTCATAACAAATTCCCCAGGAGTTAACATAGCTGGTATGGTATCGGTTGGGCCAACTGATCCGCCATTAGCAAATCCCACTGGACCTCCATTTGCAAAACCAAAACCAAAAGCACTTAATGCCATCTTAGCAATTCCGCCAATTCCCCCGCCGCCGCCGCTATCTCCAGAGAAGAAGCTGCCCAAATTAGTGGTAAGTCCTTTAAAAATAGTACCAAGCCCATCTTTTAATTTTCCAAACAAATCGCCAAATGTGGTTTTCAACCCTCTAAAAGATTCCATCAGGGTGTCTTTGAGTTTTGAAAAAATTCCTTCGCCCTTTCCTTCTCCAGCTAAAGCATCAACTGGATTAGTGGCCGAAGCAGAGCTTACTGTATATATTGGATTGCCAGCAGTGCCATCTGGAGAAGCTGCGCCGCTTTTGCCTCCAAACAGGCTTTTTACTCCTCCTAATATACCGCCGTCTGATTCTGCAGACCCGCCACCAAACAAGCCTCCTTTGCCTTCCGAACTCCCAAACAATGCAGATGTAGCTTGGTCTGCTGCTTGCTGCAAAAATGCATCTTTTATAAACCCTAAAAAGTTTCTTCCAGCATCGGACAAAGCCTCATCTAAAGTTTTTGCCTGGCTGACCGCTTCCTGAAGAGCTGACCCCAAGTTGCTAGAAAATTGTGCTGGTATATTTTCGCCCAACTCATCACGAAAGAAAGCTATATCGTTCTCTAAATTACCAAGACCCTTCCTTATTCCTCCGCCAAATCCTTGCGGTTTACTAAGGTCATTTATTTTCTGTTGTAATTTTACTTCTTCGAGCTTGTTGTCCAATATTTTCTCTTGAATTAATGCCTTCTCTACAGCGAGGTCAAAATCTATTTTGGCGTCTTTAGTTAGTTCTATGCCAGCTTCGACAAGCCCCTTTTCAATTAAAAGTAAGCTAGATCCTGCCTCAACCTGGCCCTCTATAAATTCTTTCTGCTCTTCAGAAAAAATAGTAGCATCTCTGATTGATTTTACGTAGTCTTCTGTGATTCTGAATTCTTCTTTAGCTTTTTCTACGAGAAATTTCTTTAAAGCTATCTCATTTTCTAGACCTACTTTTCTTATTGTTGTGGCAGCTTCAGCTAAATCAAGTTCTTTGTTTCTTATCTCGGATAAAGCTCCGCTTTGAAATATAGTCTCTATTTGTCCAGTCTTCGTAGATTCTAACTGCTTTGTTGTATCAAACCCACCAGCCGCAAATCTTCCTTGACCTAATCTGTCTTTAAAATCTTTTTTTGCCTTACCTCCTGTAAAAGCGCCTTCGCCAAAACCAGCTGCAACTTTTAGCGCTGTATCGGCGGCTTTTTCGGCGGCGGCATCAATAAGATCAATCGCCTTGATCATGTTTTCGGCAAACAGATCCGCATCAAACTGCTTGACGGTTTCGGTTTTGATTTGTATTCCAGTTCCTGTCCTAATTTTTACGTCTTTTTGACTCGCGTTTACTATGTCTTGCAAAGCGTTTTTGTCTCCAACCTTTGCCAAAGACGCACTTAATGTGCTTTTATCTTTTATGCCGCCAAAAAACCCTTTATTAATTCCAGTTAATCCACCTAACTGTTCTTCGAGCAAGTCTTCTATACTTTTCTTTTTATCCTCCTCAATGCCTAATTTTTCTTTAAGCTCTGCTTGTTTCTGAGCCGCCTTTAAGTCGGCGACAAATGCCGACCTTAAAGCTGAGGAAGCTTCTTTTGACCCAGACGACAATTCTCCCAGATCAATATTTTTGAGTTCTTCGTTTAGTTTTTCAAATCCTGTTTTTGTTTTTGTTAACTCTAAAACTAATGGAGCTAAGACAGTGCCAATTGCAACTGCAGTACCGATGCCAGGAAGCGCACCACCAACTCCAGCTATACCTCTGCCTAATTTACCTTTAGCTCCTACGAGTTTACCCTCTGAGTATTTCATTGGATTCCCCGTCTTCGGACTACGATATGTAGCCAACTCTACTCCAAAGCTACTCAACTTAGCCCCAATCTTTTCCACTGGCCCTTTCAATAAAGTGAGCGAGGTTAGAGCAGAAGCAGCAAAAGCTATTTCACTAATAAATTTGCCAATACCACCTTCTGCAGTACTGAACGCACTGCTCAAGAAATAAAGCCCAGTAGAAGCAGCTAAAATCCCACCACCAAGGCCCCCATCAGAAGAACCTCCTGGCGTTGCTGGCGTCGATCTTCCTCCAGAAGCGAAATTTGGAATAGCCCCAGTTGGCTCATCTCTGGTATTTGTAACAGCAAGACCCATTGGGTTTTGCGAGTTACGTAGTTTGCCGCTTTGATTAATTCTTATTTGGTTTATTGGAAGACCAGCAGCTTGCTCTCTTGCGACTGCTTCGTCTAAAGCTCCGCCAGCAAAATTTGGGATATAACCTCCAGCAGCGTTACCTGTGTCCTTCAACACCTTATCAAACATGCTCTTTTTGCTGTCTGGACTGAGTCTTATCTTAGCTTCTATTTGTGTGGCTTTTCCCAATTGTGGAAAAAGTTTTTTTAATTGCGAATTTGCATTACTTCCAGAAAAATCAAAAGCAGCAATTTCGGACCTTGAATCAAAATCCTTTGAAGATAATAAAGAGCTGACCGCTGTTTCAAAAATAGTTCCAGACAAAGCTGATATTGCTCCAGAATTTGCTAATTTTAAAATTTTATCTGCTTTAGGTGGGCCGCCCATTAGTTTTGCCTGTTGATTTGCTAAACCCAATGCAAATTTTCTAGTAGATTGATCTAACTGCTCGTCATTTTTAACCCTAGAATCAACACCAGGCTCATAGCCAACCAGATCAAAAGCTACTTTCTTGCCTTTTCTGATTCCTTGTATTTGTTGCTTAGGCCCCAAAACTTGTGGAACTACCATAGCAAAACGAGGATTGTATATAAGTTTTTGAGAAGATTTTTGTTTTTCTCTTTTTTCTAATTCTGATTTAGCTGCAAGAGCTTCTGGACCCCGACCCTTTGCTATACCCCTCAACCTTTCCAAGCTTCTTGGTGCAGCAAAATTCGGAATAAACCCACCAGCAGCATTCAACTTCTTAGCTCCAGCAGGAAGACCCATAGTCTTAACCATATCCTGATTAAATATAGCATCTCCACCTCCAGCGTAATTTGGCACAACGTATTCGCTGGTATTAGCAACCATCGTCCCGCGCTTGCCGCCACCAAAAGCAAAATTAGGAATTGAAACAACCTTAGCGCTGGACGGTGCGCCACCCACCCCGCGAGAAACATCATTGGCTTCTGCAGCTATGTATCCACCAGCAGCTCTTTTCCCCTTCGGAGCAACGCCCTCAGATCCTCCCCTTAGCCCAGCGCCAAACAATCCAGGAGTCACTACTGCTGCAGCTTTTTGAACTCTAGCTAAAGCGGCAGCTTGTTGATTATAAATTTTTAAAAGTAATTGTTCTTGGGCAACCTTATTACCCTCAAGAGCTAAAATCTCTCTTTGGATACTTTCGTTTTGAAAAAGAGTCTGCAAAACAGATTGTTGCAAAGCATTCTGTTGCTGCACTGACTTATTAATACCAAGCAAACTAGCCAGAGAAGATGCGCCAAATTTAGCTAAGTCTACAAATAGTTTTATAAATATACCGCCAATAAGAGCCAGACCAGGTACTGTTAAAACCCCACCGATTCCCCTAACTATGCCTTGGGCAAACTTAGCACCAAGAGATTCTCCTTGTAAAAGGTCAGTGATTCCGTTGACAACAGAACTAAAAAATTCCAGTATATCCCCTACTTTGTCTGTAAAACCAAGTTCACCCAAAACGGACGCTAACTTTTGCCCACCTACAACCAAGTTATTTATTAAGGCTTCCAGGGTTTGATTGAGTGAGCTGTTTTTCGAATCCAATGCTCCAGCAGCGGTCGCTGAAGTTTGTAAAGCTTTTGTAAATTGGCTTTGGTTTGAATTTAAATCCTCAACCAAACTAATTAAAATATCTCTCTGGCGAACACCAGCGACCTTTTGAATAATATCCCCAGCCTCAACGCTTTTTAATCCAAGCTTGTTTAGTTCTACAGCTAACTCTTGGAACAGTGGGATAGCTGATTTAACATTGCCCTGAGCATCCAAAACATTAATACCTAGGTCTTCTAGTGCAACCAGAGTATCTGTCCTACCTAGTCTAGCAAAAATTGTTTTAAACGCATTACCAATAACAGCGCCACCACGTTGAGTTCTTTCCTGTACCGTCGTAACAACAGCCAAAAGCTCGTCAAAGGAAACACCAGCTACACGAGCAGATGCCGACGCTCGCTCAAGACCATTAATTAAATCTTCAGTAGATACAGCAAATTTTGTATCAACTTCCGATAGCTTGTCGCCAATAGCGGCAACGGTTAAGCCAGCACCTTCGAAACCCTTGATAGCTGCAGTTAAACCAGCGACCGCTTGCTCTGAGCTAACCCCAGCGACACGAACAAGCTTCAAGGCTGTCTCTACTCTAGAAAGAGATTCTTCGACACTCAAGCCTTGACGAGCTAATTCAAGAGCGCCCTCAGCCACATCATCGAATGACGTGGCCGTTTTCTGGGCTACAGCAAAAATGCCATTACCAAATTGCTGTAATTGTTTTTCAGTGCCGCCAAGAATGGTGTTGATTTTAGCAAAGGTAGCTTCTACTTTAATTGTGTTTGCAACAAGAGCGCCAAATGCTTGAGAAAGCTTGTTTATGACAGCCACAGAAGCGCCGAAAGCCAAAACACGAGCATTGGAAGCTTCCAAAGATTTTTGGAATTCTGTAGCCTGCCCTGTTATCTTTCCCAATGGCCGCGATAGTTTTTCGAGCGATCTGGCTCCACCGCCAAAATCAACACCTTTAGCCTTGGATTGTATTCTAGCCAATGCCGCATCGACCTTGGAAGTCACTACTGGATCAAACTCTACTGGTATTCTTGCCTTTGCCATACAAAGTATTACACTTAAACTCCGTGCAATTCCATCATTTCTTTCATGTTCATTGAGCCTCCTCTTTTCTTAATTTCCTCCGATAAGTCCACGGCGTCTTCATTTTCAGACCTCAGCATTTCTATATCTTTTTCGTCTGCACCGAAATAGGTAGATGCCCCTTCACCGCTTTTAGTCTTACTGTTTGAGTCTTCTTTCTGATTTTGATAAAACCCAATCAAAAGCTCTGGGTCTCTCGCAACGTTTTCAGGTATCTTCTTGTTGCAATTTTTAAATATATTTAGAAAGTACCTTCCGTACGATATTAGTTTTAATTGATAGTTAGTAAGCTCCTTAAGAGGCTTACCAAAAACACCAATCACGTCTTCGCAAAAAGGTAAATACATAGAAAAGTAATCGCTTAGCACGGCCCTAGAAATACTATCGTCACTAAATTTTTCAAAAAACTCTTTTTGGAGTCTATATATCTCAACCTCTTTAAAGGGTTCGTTTATATATAAATCTTCGAAAACCTTTTCTGTATACCCCTGATCATAATATAGTATATCATTTATAATAGATTTTTGGATATGAGAGTCTACATACTTTTCAATAGTCAAACCAAGTATCTGTTTTTTTTCTGATTGTAAATGGGCAAGTTTTTCCCTCTTAATCTCTAATTTTTCTTGAGCCTGCTTCTTTTTTGAAGGTAGTATTATTTGAGATATTATTTTAAACAAGCTGTCTATCTCTTCTTCATAAGTTTTTATTTCTTCTTCCTCTTCTTTGCTCCACATGTCTTGCTCGAAAAGATTCAGTAGAACTTCTTCTTCTGACTGTAAGCCTTTCTTTTTAGCTTCCTGCTCGTACACTTTCTTTTTAGATAGTATGGCCCTCTGCTCGTTTTGAGATAGATGCTTAAAGTATAAAACACCAAAGGTACTACTAGTGACAGTAGTACCTTGTAATATTTCAGAAATAATTTCTAAATTTTTATCGTTATCCATCGTCTTCGATGAATTTCTCTATATCTTCCTTGGTGGACTCTTGAGCGTAAAACCAATAACCAATGATCTTGGAAACTTTAGAGACGACGTCGAAGTCAAAACCTTCATTTAATTCGTACTTATCGTAAAAATCTTCAAGCTGCTCCTCAAAATCCATACCTTCAAAAAAGCTTACGAGCCCCCTGTCTTTGTCTTCCTGCTTTGTCAGGTTGATGACATACCACATCAACGTAGACCTTTCTGCCTTAGCGTCTGCGGTATGCTGATAAACGGATTGCAAGGAAGACTCTAGAGCCTGCAAATCTCTCTTTAGCAAAATAATCTCTGCTTCGAGTTCTTTAGACCTACTTTTGTTTGCTTTGTCCTTTGTGCTGGTGGCGATTAATTTGTACTCGTTTTCTAGCTCATTCAGCTTCTTAAGGGATCTTAAAAGCTCTCTCGATTCATCTTCGGTCAAAGCTCCGCCGTTGTCTGCATACTTCTTAATAAGCATCGCTTTTGTCACGATGCCCATTTTAATAGCCTTACTAAGTTGTATAGAGTAGTGGACTTCGGCGTCGTCAGCCATTCTCCTTGTTGGTTTTTGGACCACAATTTTTACTGGAGATTTTACTGTCTTATTAGACAGGACTGTCTCTAGTTCGCCAGCTTTATTTTTTCTTTGAGTTTCGACCTGTTTTACTTCAGGTTTCTCAATCGTGAATTCGTAAATAGTTTCCTTAGCCATATTTTATTGTTTAAATCTAAATTCTACCGTTAGATTATCTAACTCACTATTATAATCCCGCAAAACGGAATTTCCAATATCTAGAATTTTTTTTCTATACAATTCATAATGCTCTTGGTCGAAATAATCTGCCATTTCGATTATTGGGTGATTTTCTGCAGGCAGGTTATCGTAAAGTTTGGCGAAATTAATTTCGTGAATTGACTGCATTTCCTCTAAGGTCTGTAAAAAATATTTAAACAGAAACCTGATATGATGATCTGACCGATCATTTAAAAACTCTTTTGCAATCATAATAATCCTTACCTATGATATGCTTTACACTAAAAATAGTGTAAAAAGAGATATGGCCATCTCTCTAATATCAGACTCACAAAAAAACACAATCAAAGCTATAATAGATGATATCCACGAAACCTTTGCCAGAAATATCACAGTATACGAAGAGGGCGAAAAAATCTTAATCGCCGCTAGTCCCGAATTTAATGGAATTTACAGCAGAACTTCGAGCGGCCAGAAAACCACGAGCAAGGTGATCGTATCCCACACGCTTAATGTAAGAATTAAATATATCAACGCGAAAGAGCAAGGGGTCTCAGATTCAAAAATAAGAAGCCAGTTAGGCGTAGACCTAATAGCTGGGTCAGTAAGAATCACTGTAGATTTAGCTGGATTTGAAATAATGAAAAAAGCAAAAAGCTGCGAGTTTGAAGGAAGAAAATATACAATAAATAGCAAAGGCAACCCAACTGGAATGTTTGGCCCTCAATACTATCAGTTTTACCTATCCCCGATTGAAGATTAATGGCTTTAGATCCTAATATAATAAATAGCCTAACAAAACAAATCCCGAGCCTGGCTAGGCCACAAGCTGATAAGCGGTTTAGGGCGGCATTCCAAAGAGTTAAAAACGAAATGATTGCGGAATTTCTCAATCATCCAGTCACCATAGAAATAAAAGGGGGGATTGAGGCTAAAAATTTAAGCGGTACATTGGACAATATCACAAATCTTTTTTCGTTTATAGGGTTCGACAGTGCGTCTGACCCGACAGGCGACATAGAAAGTATGCTGTACAAAACAGAGTTCAAGTTTGATAGGTACACGAACAAATCAATAGAATACTCTGTGTATATGCCAGACGCGAAGGAGATTTTTGCGGCAACCCCCATGCCTTGGGCCTCTGGAAGAAGCTGGGCGAAAGGGATTGAAACAGGAATCTCTGGTTTGGGCTACTACCTAAAAGTAGATAGAGAAAACAGTAGATCTGGATTAGGCATTCAATCGTCACGCAAAACAAGAAAAAAAGGTGTAAAGTTTAATAACATATCCTACATATCTGCATTAATAAAAAAATATAAAATTAAATTTCAAAATCTAGAAATATGAAAGCCCAATACCAACACGAATTAATGACCAGTTTTTTGCTTTGGTTCGACAATCAATTGCTGCAAAAGGGCGAAGCATACTCTAACCAAACTGGTGTACTTTGTTATTCTGAAGATTCAAGACTGCCAACCTCTTTTAAATCTTATTCAAGCTCGTACAAACAATGGGTAACGGATTCTTCAGTCACTGGCGACATCAACCCAATCATCCCAACTTCGTTTAACGGTTTCGATAGATCAGACGACCTTGTTTTTGATTTTGAAAATGGAAGAGTTGTCGAAACTGGGGGCAACTTTCAACCAGATCAAGTTTTAACTGGGACATTTGCTGTTAAAGATTTTAATGTATACTTCACTAACGAAACAGAAGAAGACCTTGTTCTTGAAAATGCATTCGAATTAAACAGTAGGTATGGAGAATCTCTAAGCGGCATTGCCCCTTACGATCAGGTAGTGCCAGCCGTCTTTTTGAATTGCGAGTACATGAGAAACCAGGGCTTTGCTTTTGGAGGAGAAGACAAGACAACAAATACCGTCAAAGGCGTAGTCTTCGCAGAGAATTCTTATCAGCTAGATGGAGTTTTATCAATTTTCGCCGATTCGGCGCGTAAGGTCATAGCCAAAATACCATTCTCAGAATACCCATCCACAGAGTATGGAGACCTAAAAGGAGGATCATACAGCTACACAGATCTTTCTAACACCTATTTAGATACCAATCCTTATTACATTGAGGACGTTACGGTGTCTAAATTTTCAGAAAAAACAACCTCAAAAACACCCAAGGGCTTGAAAATAGGCTTCATAGACTTCGAAGTCTGTACAAGTAGATTTCCCCGCTCTTAATTTCACATTCAAACCTTTTAACTGTAAACAATATTAAAATATCATGGCTAAAAATAGAGTTATTTATCAATCCGACGCGCTGTTCGCCAGCCAAACAGTAAATTCTACTGGAAGCAACGAACACGCCCAACTTCGCAGAGTACAATCTGCTAATTATTCATTCAATATCACACGACAAGATATTAACCAATTTGGTCAGCTTTCAAGAATTGAGTCTATCATTCTTGAGTCACCCACAGTGTCGTTCGATACATCTTATTATCTTGGAGACGGCTACAACGAACAAGGTCTCGCATTCAAAAATGGTTCTAACTTTGATGCTGGTTTTGTTTCTGGCCAAATCTCTTCAACAAGCGGTCAGAATCTTTATATTTTGACAGCCCCAGAAGGCGTAGATGCTAATTTCAACACGACGTCCAGCAACTACAGCACAATCGGCATAGGTAATGCGTTTCTAACAGACTACTCCCTTGAAGCGTCTGTAGGTGGCATCCCAACCGTTAGTGTTTCTCTTGAAGGCACAAACATGAACGCCACTGCCGATATCTCTGGTTCTTCAGCTGGTTTCTCTGGAATCTCTGGTGCTGGTATTGACCCAGAAGCAGGAACAGTTCTCCCGTCTCAAAGTTCTGGTGTAAGATTCCCAGCAGCTTCTGAAGGTACTGGAGCAGCTATCCCTTCTGCTCTTCGCCCAGGAGATATTAGCCTATCTTTTGCAAATGCAGATAACAGCACTATTGTTAATCTAGATGGCGCAGGTAGCGCTCACGTACAAAGTATTTCAATGAGCATCCCTCTTGGAAGAACGCCGATTGACAGACTTGGAACTCGTTTCTCGTTTGCTCGTGTCGTTGATTTTCCAATCACACCGACCATCTCCGTTTCTGCTATTGTTTCTGAGACTCAAACTAGAGCTTTGACTGACATCATTAATAATGATGCATTTATCTCTGACCTTCAGTTCACATTCAAAGATTCAAATAGTGTCCCTAGAGCATCTTATAAAATGACAAATCTTAAGCTTGATAGCGAATCATTTAGTTCGAGCATCGGTCCAAATAAGACTGTTGATCTTTCGTTCTCGCTTTCAGTTGGTGGACCAGCCGATACCGTTAATAACATCTTCTTCTCTGGATCAAACACTAGCACAGTTCTTGGTAACCCTGCTTCTTAAGAATAGTTGGTATAATTTCGGGGTGGAGCTAACGCTAAGAAGCCCCTATATTTAAAACTAATCCCGTCGAATTCGACGGGGTTTTTTTATGCCCACAAAAAAGCGCAACCCCTTTCGAGGTCACGCTATCAGAGTTAGGCTCTGAGGTAAATCTACAAAGATTCAATACCGCCAACCTGCCTTGGGCCAGCCTGGAAACTATTGTAATTAGCAGCTAAGTCCTGCAGCTCGTTGTAGGCATCTTGAGCAAGAGTTTTGTATACTTTGGACACTTCGTTCTTATTGATAAAGGTAATAGAGTTGTCGCCATCCTTAACGCTTAGAATATTGCCGTTTGTATCGTTAGCGATACCACGAATAGTGCTGCGTGTCTGCTTTGTATAATAATGATACAAATACATCTGCTTGTATACGGATTGTTCTTCTAGGTAAAGGCCAGAAACATCCCCACTTACTCCAGAAAAACTAGTGTATAACACATTATTGAGTTGGCCTATATTGCTATCTAGCCACCCAGAAATAGATTCAACTGTTACTCCAGTCGAATCAAATTCGTTTATATATATAGAAGTTGCTAAATTGCCGATATTACTCATTATAGTATATTACACTAAAAACTACCCACGTTTTAAATACTCCTGCCTTAGCGCTGAGATTAATCTGATTCTGTCGAAACTAGGAGTAAAGCCCAACTTCATTGCCATTTCCTGAAGCTCCGAAAGGGTTTTTCTTTTTAGCTTGCCTTCAAACTTTTCCACAGAATCCGATGCAAGTACATTGATCCTAGCTTCAGTTTGGCTGCCCATAGAACTCCAATTACCACCTCTCCACTGATTGAAAGCTGTGATTAAGGCTTTGTCCTGCGCTTCTGCATCTGCAAAAACTCTCGTACCTGTCCTTTCTGCTAGTCTGGCTTTTTTAACATGACCCATAGACTCTAGCTTTCTTTTAAAAACCCTAGGATTGCCCGTACCAAATGGGGAAATAACGTCTGCTCCCATAAGCTTTTCTTTAGCTTCTATTGCATCAACATCATCCCTTTCCTTGCCGTCAGCATATTCCAAATCAGAAATGTTTGGTTTTTTAACTTCTGACGCACGGGTTTCCTGGCTCACCTCTTCTTCTATTAGCTCTAATTCATTGCCCTCTCCGCAGCTAACTTCATTATTCACAATAGCGGTTGCAACGTAATCTGTAATTTGCTTTTCCTCAGTATCTTTATTTAATTCGTCCATATGTGTTATATATTAAAATAAACAATACAAAATTAAACAAAAAAAGCCGCCCCAAATAAATGGGACGGCTTCCTTTTAAGGGTTTAATCTGAACTAGACAGTCACACCAACAAGAGCGCGGTTGTCAAGAACAACGCGACCTTCTTCAAGACCACCAAAGTAGCCGATCTTGTTTTGGCGGATGCTGTACTGATCGTCAGCGATAAGGCTGAGCTCTCCACCGTTTTCGCTGTCAACAGCTACAGGGCGGATAAGAGACTCACGGCTACGGTCGATACCAACAACGATTTGATCTGAGGCAGGAGTGAAACCACCACCAGCGGCTGCGCCGTAGATAGCGTTAAACTTCTGTCCGTCACCAAACTCATTAAGCTCAATAACATTGATGCCATAGAACTCAGGAGCGCCAGCAGCACGGAATGCTTGTTCAGCAATAACGTCAGCAGTTTGTACGCTGTCTTGTGTAGAGACACCAGGAGCAGCTTTAGTGTTAATAGGATTGTAAGCGATTGCACGAAGCTCTTCAACGATTTCAGGAGAAACGATGATGTCAGTCATGCCACGGCCTTGACGAGCGTCAGCAGTACCACCTACAAAAGAAGTAACAATTCTCTTAGAGCGGGTCATAAGAGCATTGAGGTCAGCCAATGTGAAACGATTTGCTGTCTGAGCTGCGATAACGTGATTATAGCCATTTGTACTCGCATTAGCAAGAGCTTTCATAACTACGTTAGCGGAGATAGTGTTCTGCTTAAGAAGGATTTCTTGAGCAACGCGAGTCATTGTCTTAGCGACAACATCCATGCGGCTCTTAGCAGCATAGCGGCGATCAAAGCTTACTGCAGAGTCAAGGCTATAAGTAGCGATCTTAAGTTCGGCAGATGTTGGAAGAACTTCCGAAGTAGGAAGGCCACCAGCACGGCTTTGGCTGAATACTTGAACATAATCTTCATCAGAAACGTCGAAGTACAGATCCAACGGAATCGAAGGATTGTCATCAGCGTTGTACTGAAGAGTAGTGAAGAGGTTAGACAGTGCTGGAGCATTGTTGATAACTTCTGAGAGAACAGGGCCGATAAATTCAGCAAGAGCGGTTTGTGCTTCATAAGCAACATCGCGGTTGCGAGAAGCCATTGCCTTTACCAGTTCGACTTGTTCGGGAGTGTTTTTTAAAGTGATTTTCATATTATTAAATTCCTTTGAATTAACCAAGCTTAACGACTACATAGTCACCAGCAAATTGATCAGTGAGTCCGCCTTGAGAGACGCGTGAGCCAGTTCCAAGAATGACACCTAGAGAGCTAGCAGCATTTGCAGCGACTGGACCAATTGTTCCAGCGCCAGCAATTTCAAATCCAGCGCCGACTGTGAATCCAGCGGCAGCGCCTGCTTGAAGAGCGTTTTTGCTCAGAGTGAAAATACCTTTAGTTACAACAGGAACGCTTTGACCAGGAAGAATAGCTTGAAGCTCCTCTTTTTTTGTTGCGTTATAAAGGAGTTTCTCTCCATTTTCATCAGCCTTGGCAGTTTGATTCAAAGTGAGTCCTAGAGGAGCATCACCAGAAGCGCATACATTGACTTCGAGAGGGTTAGTTGGGTACATATCGCCGCCAACGAAAGGGTAATCTGTTTTACCAAGATAAGAGTCACTACCATAAGTAATGGTCTCTTGATTAAGATTGCCGTTTGTTACTTTAACGAAAACGCCATTGGAACCTGCGCCGTCACCAGTGGTGGACTCAAGAACCGAAGCGGAGTTAAGAGCAAACATATTTACTACGTCATGCTCGTTATATTGTCTGAATGGGAGTAATCTTAATGCCATAATTTTTTTTTATTTAAATGTTTTTATCCAAGGACGTTTTCGCGGCTAAACGCAGCAGCGAATTTTTCCTTCAAAGTTGTTTTTGAAGCCTGAGCTTCGTTATTGTTGGGTAGAGTAGCGTCGGTAGCTTTTGCATTTTCAAGAGCTTGCTCAACATCCACTTTCTCAGCAGTAGTTTCTGCAGCAACCTCAGAGGCTTTTGCTGTGCTGAGGCGCTTTTCAATTTCTGCGTCAACGCGAGCTTTGATCTCTTGTTCAATTTCAGCTTTAGCTTCTTTGTTTTTAGATGACCAGAAAACAGCCAGCTCACTTTTAAAGGAGGCAAAGGATTCTTCAGTTTCGTCTAGGCCCTTGATTTTTTCAGCGATAAAAGAACTGTCGCTTTCTTCGATGTCGTAAATAGAATCTACTTCTTCCATGCGTGCATTAAAACGAGCGATAGCTTCTTCAGCTTTCTTCTCTGTTTCAAAACAGCCAATGCGCTCTTGAGCTACCTTGAGTTCCTCTTTGATAGATTCTACAGATTTTTCAAGCTTTTCTCTCGCGGATGCGATTTCAGTCTTTTCTTTTTCTGCAGCCTCAAGAGAAGCTTGGTACTCACTATCTTTTTGTTTAATGGCTTCGGCAAAAGTCGAAGTCATGCCAGCGACCGCTTCTTCGGAGAATTTCTTTTCCGCGAGAGAGTCCTTCAATTCTGATAAGAGTGTTTCTAAGTCCATGATTTTAGTGTTATTTACAGTATTTTTTAAATTTTGTGAAATTTCGGCGGATATTTTTTTTAAATGAGCCGCCTGGGTTTTGTTGGAGTTGCCAACAAGTTGATCTTTATCTTGTTTAATGCCTTCTTCTTTGTACTCGTTGCTGATAACGCCTTTGACATTGGCCGCAGGTTTCATAGTAAAACCAATACCAAGGGGATATACTTTTCCAGTAATTAATCGGTAAACTGGGCGACCGTCCTCGGTCACTCCTTTACCCCCAAAGCTCTTAAGAACACCCTTCATTTCTTTCACTTTTTCGGGATCAGAAATAATCTCGGCATCCTTTAAATTCTTACTGCCAATAGCAATGCTGTACTCACTAAACCCTATTTCCCAACTTGCAGAGATTGTGTTATGCATTTTGTTTTTTGGGTTGGTGCTATTTTCAAGCATTGTAGCAAAATCCTTATCAGCGGTTTTATAAACAACAGCGCCAAGAGCAATATTGAATGCATCTTTTTGGTTTTCATCTAAATTGATCAAAACAGTGCTGTCTGAATAGTCGCTAAACCCAGCGTTAACAATATGGCCCACAACTTTTTTCTTATTGTGCTCTATATTAGTTGGCTTATGAATGAATTGTTGCACTGATTCAATTGCGGTTTTAGTATCAATGCCATCTCCGTTTTTATTGAACTCGTTTACAACAGCAGCGTTAAATGCGACACCAATCAAGTCGATATTTTTTTCTAGATCTACCCATGTCGGTATTAAAGATCTAAGATTTTCAATATTAGCTTCGCTTACGTTAACTCCTGCTATTTCTTCACAGGCTTTAACTTCAAATTCGAAAGTTGTGGTATACTTATGCATCCTTTTTCATTTTTTCAAGGATTGTTTTTTGCAAAGCTGCGGGGAGTTTTTTTTGTTTTTCTGTCAATCCGCCCTCACCGACTTCGTTCATCATAGCCCTCATTTTGTCATACTGCATCCCACAACTTTTTGCAGTGGCTCCTTCATCCATGCCTGAAGTGTCAATCAGAGCTTTGTCGTCCATAGAACAAACACTCATATATGATTTGTACACAGATTCCTCTGTTTCGCTGTATTTTTTAGCAATCGAGATTTCTAAATCTCCGTTAGAGCGATTTATATTCGCCACGAGTGGGGTTTTAATTTCTTTCATTTTGAATGGTGTAAAATTGCTGAAGGGTAAATCTCTAATCTGTGCGCTTCTGAAATACTAAGTACGCCTTCCAGTGAGCCTAGTTTTTCGATTTCACTAAAATCATTTACACAAGAAGCAACGGTTTCTGTCCAATTTTCTTTTTCCGATGCGCAAATAACAGATTCGCATAATTGGCTTATCATTTTTTCTTGGTTTTCGTTAAGAGATTCTATGTTTAGTTTTTCTAGCATTTTTTCTTTAGCTATAGAGTTCAATGCTTCTATTTCATAAATAGTGCCTTGTATATTTTCCCTAGAAAACTGATCTTTTGAACCTTCTGGGCGACCCGACATACCTTTTGTTGGGTTGCTGTTTTTTGCTGACTCCTCTTCATCAGTTTCTGGATCAATCATAGGAACTCCGCCAACTATTGGGTTGAAATAACCCTTTTCTCTTTGTTCTACAAATTTTTGTTGAGCTTTTTCTAGATTTTCCGCTAATGGAAATTTACCAGTTTGAAAGAGTTCCATTCCTTGTTCTGCGGTAATAAGACCAAGCTCCATAAGCCTTGTGGCGACTCTCATTAATTGAGTTTCGTCACGCAAATCTATATCTTTAAACTTGACAGTTGGGTAGGATCTAAAACCCAAGTCTAAAGCAATTCTACGAATTTCTGGCTGCAAAAAGTCTTGGATAAATGCCTCACGAGCTTCCTTGAGTCTGTCCAGAAATACACGAGTTTTCATTTCAGCGCCATTGTACTTATCGTCATTCAGCGCTATATTTTGTAAGCCATCTTTGATGTCTTGATTGATAACTTCGTACTTGCCAGGACCAACCACCTTATTAATATCTGGAATAACAAAATCTGCTTTTGTTGTGTAGTCGGAAACTAAAACGCGGCCAACAGATTCGTTTTGAAAAAGAGTCTGCATGGCCTTCACGTTATTGGGATTAATGCCTCCTTTATCTGGCTCCGCACCCATTGTGATCATAAGGATTACGTTTTCAACCGTCCTCATGATAGCTTGGTCCATCTTCTTCATTTCCATCTTTGCGTTTATGTCTTCAAGAACTGGATAACCGAACGGGATAGCAAATGGTTCGTAATCTTGTTTCTTGTAAAAACTATAAGACATTTTTTCGCTTTTTAAATTTATCTGAAGCCCGTCTTTAAAATAAGCGCCGCCCTTAATTTGCTCTTTGACTTCTGGGTCTAAGGCGTCAAAAACAGCCTTGTCATAATCGTTTTTAGGACTAGCTAATCTTTCTATATCGAACTCAGAGAGGATTTTTGCGTAACCTCCATCTTTTGTGTTGAATACGGTGCTGCGCTTGGCTACTATTTCGAAAGGATTCAAAACAACATATTTTAATGGGAACTTATTTAAAGAAGGCCCATCTGACATGGTTTGAGAAAACTTTTTATAATCTTCTATATTGAATTTGCCGTCCACTCTATATAGGAAAATATTTCCACTTCTATAATACTCTCTAAAGTACTGATCTTTAAGATCCCAAATTTTAATCCGATCAAGAAGCTTTTCGAAAAATTTTCTAGAAGTTGAGTTGCCTCCTTCTAAATAGAGTTCTGCGTTCGCGAACTCAGACATCATATCAATAGTATTTCTAAAGATAGGCACATTAGCATAAGCCTTTTGGCAGAGTTCAATAGCGTCCCTAACATTAGCTCCATCAGAAGCCATTTCGTAGGGGAGCATCCCAGCTCTTATTTGACTAAACTTGTTCATGGGAGCCGTAACAGAAGACCTGTTTATTCTTGCGCTTGTAGTGGACGATGAGAGATTACTCACAGAGCCAGATCGATTGTACGACCCCTGAGAAACATGGTATGCCTCGCCCATTGTAGCAGGCTCGACCACTTCTTGAAAATTTGGAGCCTCTGGGGCAACCCTTTTAAAGTTGTTCCAATAATCGGATTTTTTTGTGTATTTTCTTTTGGGCATGATGTATTATAAGTTACTTTACACAATTTAAAAGTCACTTTTTTAACTTTTTTTAAATAAACATAGGAGTGAAGCCGTAATTGGTTTCCTCTGGCGTGTCCATCATGTCGTAATATATGTTCATTCCCCAGTTGCCTAATACTAGAGCTGAATAAGAATCCTTTCTTGGTCTATCCACCCCCTTCTGTCTTTTTAAGTTGCTTGGTAAATCAAAACTTTGAGTACCGCCATTAGAACTAGAAACTTGAATCAAAGCACATTCAGCCTTCGTTAAGTCGATCATGTCTTTCTGGTGTTCGATAAATTCAATCATTTTTGCGCCAGCATTCTTTTCATCTTCGTATTTAGAGAATTTTAAATCTTTTATTGGTATTTTTTTAGCTCTCTGCATCGAATAATTGTCATCCATAGCTGTGGCTGCAAAATAAAGTTTTTTCCTATCGAAAGCGGTCTGCAACATTTCGTTACCATTTCTAATCCAAACAGAAGTTGGTTTTCTTAAGTAACAAATAGTTTTATTTGATACATTATAACCTCTCCTCGCCTCTTTTAGATCTTTTACATAATCATGCGGGTTATCTAAACCAGCATCAAACATACCTATTTCTAGTTTATCTTTCTTAAATAAATCGCTTTCGTTACAAGAATTCATAAATTGTACGCCGCCGTTATAGTCACCCACAATCATAATTACATTAAAATGATCAATAATGTATTTAAAGTAAGTCATATGCTTTTTTAAGTTCGTTCCAGGAAGAGCGTAGCTATGTACTACAACGCCTTTTTTCGTTTCTGGTATTAGCTTAATAACCTGCATAGCAAAATCATCAGAAGCTTCAGATTCGGACCATGATGGGTCAAACGCTAGTATGTATTCGGAACCCTCTTCTCCCGCTACCTCAACTGCTGGAGATTCACCATCTTCGATAGTGCATTCAGACATCTTACTTATCTTGAAATAACCAGCGCTGTCATCTGTAAATTGAGCATTAAACTCTCGATCAATTTGAGACTGACTCATAGTTCCCCTTGCTTGGGTGATAAGATTTTCATCATACAAAGCCTTTGGAGCGCAATCATAGCTAAACTGCATAATACATCTTCTGCCTTGGTTTTTAGCACCAGGATTAAAGATCATATTTTCATAAGCCTGATACATTTTATATAAATATTCAAACTTGTAAGATGCTGACGAAAGCCCTATCATTTTATTAGAAGGCCATTCTGTGCGTTCCTCCTCTGTCATTTTGCCAGCAGCAATCATAGCATCTTCCGCATCGCTAATTTTTTGTCTTTCTTGTGGGTTTTCTACAACAGCCAAGAAAGGCATAATAACTTCGTTCAAAACTTTTTCTGGCATAAGCAAAAGCTCATCAACAATGATTCTTTGAAAACGGAAACCACGAAGTTTTTCGCCATCGCCAAGAGGTAGGGCTGTGATTCTGCTCTTGCCGATCTGCATCGACCACTCATCATTTGATTTGCTAACCTTACCTATACATTGTCTAAATAATTCTGCTTTTTTATCTAGAGATATATCTTCAATTTTACGGAAAATCATTTTTGATTGCCGAAAAGATTTAGAGATAATACCTATATGAACCCCTTGGTTTAGCATAGCGTCTAGCAAGGCAAAAATACCCGTAGAAAATGAATTATGATTAACGATTCCATCGCTAATGTAACAATGTTTATTTTCGACAGTGATATCTACCGTTACAGCTTTTGACTCTTCTATAGATTCCACTTTGGATAAAAACAAATTATCCTCCAAAACCCATTCCAAGTCTTTTTCTAGTAGTTCGCGGTCAATAGCTTGTTTGATTTTAAGCTTAGACATATTAGGCGTAAATACAACACCTTCTTTTGATTTAGCTTTATGTAATTTTGCTAAATAGCACCCTACAAGCGGCAAATACTCACAAGGCTCAAAGGTTTTATTGTCCAATAATTCTTTTAGCTTGGCTTGTTTTCTATTTATGTTGAATCCAATTCTTTCATAAAATGCTCGGACATCTAAAGAATTTGTTACTCTGACAGACCACGCTTTGCGACATTCATGTTCTCCTGTTTGAAATTTGGAAACACCACCCTTAAAACTAATTTTATTAGTTCCAACAATACTGAATTGCAGAAGTAGATTGTGAACTTGGTTTGCTAATGTTTTACTCGTGCTTGTGAATCCAATCCTACCAGTAATTGAATTTTTCTTTTTATTTCTTGTTATAGAGGAATAACCATCAGTGTCAAACAGACCCTTAATTAACTCAGCCAAACATTCCTGAGAATTATCTAATAAAATTTCGGGTATAATTTTTTCATAAGCTAAAACTTTTTTAAATCCTAAATGAGTTAGTAAAAAATACAATTCCTTAGAATATAATCTAAAGTCTTTATTATTGCCTATTTTAGACAAATGAATATTTAGTCTTTCAGAAAACTTTGAAAGAAATGTTTTAGTTTCTTCGTCTATGGATGTTATATTAATGCCGTAAGGTTTTTCTAACATACATCCATCTCCTATAAGCAATCCAAAAAAGTAGTACCACTCTTTTAAGCTAGGGCCATAAATATTGAGTTCTTTAGGCTTGTTGTTGTTTTTAACATCATTTTGAAATTTAAACCCATCGAATATATTTTTTTGAATTTTATTAAGACCAAAGTCTTTTCTACACATCAAGTGCTCTCCTTCGGCGATATCCTTAGAGAATTTCCACACCTTTTCCAAGTCCTTTGTTAAAACCAAAACTCTGTGATAATCTAATCCCTCTGAAATAAACCCATGCTGAGTAGTTATTTTATATGTCTTGTCTTCATCGTTTACCGTTTTGTTGATAACTTTTTGAAGGCTGCCATCTTCTGTATAAACCTTATCTCCAATGTTTAAATCTATGATTTTTTTTAATCCCCGCTCTGACCACACTAAAGATTCGTAATGGCTGCACTTAGACATACCACGCGACCATATACCTAAAAAGTAATCATTCTCCATCATAGCCTTTACAGCCATGTGTTGGAAAGGGAACAATTCAACGCCAGTCATAAGCTCTGTTGTGAATGTAACGTTCTCTTTTAAAAACTTGTACAAGTAATACTTAGCCTTGTTATCCTCAAGATAGCCATCAAGATCTAAAATCTGTTTATTTGTATCCTCCCTATCTAGCGGTTTTTGATTTCCCGTATCCCAACTCATATTTGCTCCTTATCTAAAAAATATTGTACATCTACATCCCAAAGCTTGTCACCTAAATACAAAAGCTTTGGAATAATTTCTTCGCTATGCGCCCTGTTGTTAGTAAAAATAAATTGACAATTCCCAGCGAACTCGTGCTGGATTGAAATCATATTAGAGAATACCCAACTCAGTTTTGGCGCTCTTCTACCTCTTGTAAAAACAGCTTCCTTTTCAATTGCTTTTATTGATTTTTCTATAACTATATACATGTAACTATCAAGCTCTACGCATCTTTTCATTTCTTTCCTGAACCTATCAACCTGCCCACCAAAGGTGGATAAAAAATCGCCAGAACTCTTTCTGTCTACAAATGTATTAGAAAAATCCTTACCACCTAATGTATAATCTCCAAAATCTAATTTTAAAATTTGGGATTTGGGAAATTCTAATGGCTGTTGCTCTCTAGTGTCGATTAACACTTCGACATCAACATCTTCTTTAAATTCTTTAGGCATACCTTTGTAAAATATTGGTTTAGCCCCCATTGCATCGCAAGCTTTTGTGTATGTGCCAAAATGCTCTTTAAAAACATCTAAGTCTGGCAATTGTTTTTTTAAAAGTTCAAGATGGAATGGTGCATTTTTATAATTCTTTTGTTTGATTCTTCTTTTGGTTAATTCAATTATATATTTTTTAACCTCAGTGGGGTCGGATTTTTTGCACCAAGCAACTAATTGAGACCTATTAATAAAATCATTCTCAAAATATTCTTCTTTCTTCTTAAACGGGAGAGGGTTACCATTAAGCTTATTGAAACGCGGGTAATGTTTCACATAGTAATCTGCCACATAAATTTTATGAGCTTTGAGATGTCCATGTAGGGATTTTTCAGAAGTGAATTCTAATCCGCATTCTTTGCATTTATAAGACATCTTCAATTCCAATCCCTAGGACTCTCGCCTTCCAAGCAGCCATTCCTTCTAGACGCTCGGCTTCTTTTTTGATTACTTGTTTTTGCATTTCAGCTATCTTGACCATGTTTTTTCTTTCTTCTTCTTCTTGGAATAATTGGACAATAGCTAAAAACGAAGCTGTATCCTTTTGTTGATTTGCTAAACGCGCACCACGGTCGCCCTGAAGCTTCTTTGTTAAGTTTTCGATGCGAGTTTCACACTGGTGGTATTCAGAGCTTTTAGCTTTAATAATTTCAGCTAATCTGACTGTCATCTCATCTTGGTCAGCATTATCAAACATTTCGTTTAACTTCTGCAAATGGCCAGTGATTAATTCTAGATTAATGATTTCCTTAGCCACATTCATATACAGATTTAATTCGTCCGCAGTTAAGTCTGGCTTATCCCAAGTAAGTCGTATAAATTCCTGCTCAAACAGCTCTTTATCTCTGGGGTTGATATAATTATTAACAATAGCAACAAATCTAGAATTACTAAGATTTATTCGCAACTTATCGCAACAAGTGCGCGCTGTTCTAGATAGCTTTCCGTCTTCCAGCCCGAAGCCAGTTGAGTCGTTGATCTTTTTAATTAATCTGGAGATAGCTTGTGGTGCAATGTAGTTTCCAGAAGAATCTTGGCCTTTTTCTTTTTCCTCTTCTCTTTCTTGGTTGACCAGCTCGTTAATAACACGCCACTCCTTAGATAGCCTCTTGGTTTTTCTATTGAATATTATATCAGCTATTTCGGACGTATTCATGCCGTCCATCTTGAGTTCTTCGATTTCAGATAATTGCTCTTCTGTAAGATTTATGTCTTCCGCCTTATTGTGCTTCGTTGTTTTTGCTTGGTAGCCGTTTTTTGCTAGAAACTTTGTAACCGTACGACCTTCTTTGGATCGCCCATCAAGCTTATCATCTTTAAACACAGCTCTCGTTATATTTATGATATTAGGGTCAGACCTAAAACTTTTTAATATTAAATCTTTTTGTTCTTCGGATAAATCTATCATAATATATCTTTTTCTTCTAAAATTTGCTTAGCCTTAACGTGAAATATTTTCTTTAAGTTTTTGATTTGCTTGTAACCAGCTGACCTTTTCTTTTCGTTTGTTTTAAACCCCAAATATTTAGCCACCTCTTCGTCGCTTTTATTTTGAACAAACAGCATTTTAAAAGCTTGAAAAAGTCTATCGTTTAAATGCGGCCTCATGGCGTTAGTTAGTTTTTTTGTAGCCTCTTCTAAATCTAAAAAAGTATCCTGCTTTGATTTCATTTCGCAATAATGATTTTCCATCGTAACAGCAAGTTTGATATCGTATGCTGACTTTTTCTTTTGTTCCCACTGTCTGTATTCCCCGCAACTGCTTTCCTGAATACCGCTTCTTGTTTTTGAGCATCCGTCACTGCCATTGTTAAATTCGCACCTCAAGCACGGACGCACAAAATTACCATAATGATTACGTAGTAAGTTTTTAAATTGATTAGATACAACCCTATTCAACCAAGGTTCTACAGATTTAGACTGATCCCACAAATGCCATTTTTTATATATGTGAGCCATGATGATTTGTTTTATATCATCATAATCTATATAAGCTACGGCATCTAAATCCCATTTTGATCTTTTTCTTTCTAACGCAACTTCTATCTCTTGTATTTTATCTTCAAAGGAATGCATTATAGATCATCAATACTTTTCACACTATTGAGGCGACGCTTAGGGACTGATTTGCCGCCAAGAGAGCCAATTGTTTGTTGGGTACTAGATCCAAAATCTTCAATCTCATATTCTAACTTAGAGATGCTTGGTATGTATTCTGAGTTGGTATAACCTTCTGAGTCTTCTGACGCTCTTGTCACAACAGGCTTTAAAGAAGGTTTTTGTTTTTTTACACCTTTAGCCCCTGTTTCTTGCCCGCAATGAGAGCAAAAATTAGGGGGGCTGAAAGAGTACTCTAGCTTACCTCCACAATGAAAACAAAATTTAGTCATACCCTATGATACAATAAGATATTATTTTTTAAAATTTATTTTTTTTCTAGTTTGGAAACTATAAATTTCAGTATTTCGCTTCTTTTGATGTCTTCAGTTCCAAGTCTTGTGGTGTGAATTCCATTGTCCTTGGATTCTTGATCATCGAAAGAGTCAAATATATTAGCGAATCCACTATTGCGAATATCACTCTGCATCATGTCGCCACAAATAATAATTTTCGAATCTTCTCCAATTCTTGTTAGGACTGTCATTAATTCGTTATGGCAAAAGTTCTGAGCTTCATCAATAATAACAATAGTGTCATTCCAATTAGACCCTCTAACAAAATTAACTGGGATGCAGTCAAATAAATTCTTCTCTTTTAGTGTTTTTACATCGGATGGATGCATCATTTCCTCTAGCTTGTCGTAAAATGGCCCAGCAAACACCCCAAACTTTTCTTCGATAGATCCAGGAAGAGAACCAAGGCCCTTTTGAGAGCTCTCAGCTATGCTCCTGATGTACAGAATTTCTTTTTCGAGGTTAGCGTCCATTAACAACTGCAAAGCCGAATAAACGGCCATGTAGGTTTTTGCAGTACCAGCTGGTCCAGCCAAAAACATGAGCTTCGTTTCTGGGTCTAGAGTTGTTTTTAAGAAATCGACCTGATTTTGAGTAAATTTAAATTTACGCTCCTTGAATCTTACTTTATGACTCAACTGTTTGAATTCTAAATTTGGCATTCGATATATATTACACTTCAAAAACCTTCATGCTCTGCTAGATGCGTTAAAATACAAAAAATTTAAACTAAAGTATTTGAATATTAGCTGCAGACAGACCTGCTTCTGTTATGCAGGCGAAGCTTAAGAGGGGTAGTTTGCGGCAATCCCTGTTGGTATATTTAAACCATATCCGACGTAATCTAAAGACACTTGAATAGTATCTGACGGCGCTGCGCTAATCTTTTGTGATTTTAAGCTAGCGTTTGGCACAGAAAAGCTATTTAAAACAACGCCATTATTATCGATCAAAGAAAAAGATACATCCCTATTAAATTCTTCGTTCTGCAGCAGTCCTGTCATATTTTCAAACTCCTGCTCTATCATTTCGATATCTGCTGAAGCTGAATACTTTATAGGTGTGAGTATTTTAGATGACGAAGATTTCACTGAATCTATCTCATAAGTCGGCCTGGAGTCAAAGTCCACAGAGTAAGAGAATCTAGTGACCGCCGATATAGTGTCGTCTAAATTAAAAACAATACTGGTCGGGTCAAAATTTTCTCCAGTATTATCCGTGTATGAAGAATTTAACCTCAACCCTGTGGCGGGCTTTAAATCCCCATAAATTTTCAAATCCACCGAGAGTGTTGGTATGTCTTGAGAAGCTAAAGAGATCTTATAGTTTGTGATCGTTGCTTGGTCAAAATTCAAACCGCCCGTACCATAGATAAATTGCCCAGAAAGATTAGCGTACCCAGTCAGCTCCTGAATAAAATCTCTACCTATGCATTTTTTAGATATAGAGCATGAGGCTAAGCTAGCCTTGTTTATTTTTCTATTGATACCTCTGTTAGCTAATAACAACACAGCCTCTTCCTCTACTTGATAGTCAAATGAGACATTGGTAATCCCCGTCAACAGAGTGTCTTGTAAAATAATATTTGTTTCTTCCGAGCCGTTGAACATAATTTTCTTTACACTTTTTTGGTATTTTAGCTCTTAGATTTCTTTTTCTTTTTTTTATATTTTAAGTGTAACACATATCGCCCCCATTTAGCTTGATCGCGTGGAGTGCTTTTACTATATAGGTCGTACAAAATTTTGCCCCAAAGTCTAATATTATGTCTTTGGGGCTTTTTTTTGTGTAAAAGAGGTTATCCATGAGTATAAAAAACCCTCACCTTTTAGAGAAAGAAATACACGGAACATTTAATTGGGATGTTAACACCGCACACTCTTTTAAAAATGAGATAGTTTCGCTGTTAGGCTCATACCCAATCAGCCAATCTCAAAACTTTCACATGCTCGTTCATGTAGTTCAGGAGTTTAATAGGAAAGCGGATAAGTTTGGATTATTCTCAAGTATTATTGGCCCTATTGATGCTGGGTTTAGACCTCTGAGCCTCGATGATTTATTGCGCGACTTTTTGTTGCTTGAAAACAGTTCTCACCTACTTCAAGAAAATTCATCCAAAATAGAACTATAGGGAGTCTAGGTTTTTTTGAAAACAGACCTGTCTGATGTAACATAAAACATGTGGAAATTCAGAATCAAAGAACAGACAACTCTATCAGGCAGTTCAACATTTTTTGTACAGAAAAGATTTTTTCTGTTGTTTTGGCGGGATCTTAAACACGCAACGATTAATAAAGGTGGTTATGCCTCAAAGAAAACCGCTGTTGGCAAATTAAAGCAAATCCCTCTTTTAAAAACCAAAAAAATAAAATACCACAAGATTGCCGACTAACCCAAAGCCACCCTCAGAAATAACAGTTGATCATAATCAGGGGTAAAGACGTTTTTTTAAATAAAATACATTTTCCCTTGACAATTGCATATATGTATGTAGTATTCGTTGTATGGTAATCGAAAGGATACGGCATTTGTTAGACGAGGAAGCTATTATACTTGATGGTTTAGATGAAGCTGTAATGGGCCACACCCAAGATGGGCTGTTGGTTTATAATTATGAATTGATGCTTGATCTTTTTATGAAACAAAATAAATGGACTTGGTTTGAAGCTGAAGAGTGGGTTGATTTCAATGTTTTGGGGCTTCTGGGTAATGGTTCAGGTTTTATTGTTTGTTTTTGAGTTTTGTGGTTGACATTTCTTTTTTGTATTTGTAGTAATGTTGTTGGTCTTTGATAGTTTATTTTTAGGAGGAATGGCTGAGCGGCTTAAGGCGGCTGACTTGAAATCAGTTGACGTGAAAGCGTCCGTGGGTTCAAATCCTACTTCCTCCGCCAAATTTGATTCATGCAGAAGTTCTATTAGCGAGAATGAAAGAAGGCACGGCATCATAGGGTTCGCGGCCTAAACGATGGTGAATGACCCGTGTCATACTGCAAGATTACCTGCTCTGTAAGCGCTTACATCAGGAGGCAATTAATTATTGTCTGTAAAAAATCAACCATTTAATGGGTGAATCAAAACTTTTAAAGTGTATAGCCCAGGGCGCACTATAAAGATACCTGGGCGCATTTTAATGCTTCCTTAGCTCAGTTGGTAGAGCGCGAAATTTGTAATTTTGAAGTCGTCAGTTCGAATCTGACAGGAAGCTCCATTTTATGCGAAGTAGTTCAGTGGTAGAACAGCGGTCTGTTAAACCGCCCGTCGCAGGTTCGATCCCTGCCTTCGCAGCCATTTTTAACAACTCTAATATTCTTAACCTGCCATGCCACTGATACAAGCACAAATGGGCGAAAAGTCTAAGAATCTGATCTACTCTTGGATTGGTATTTAGATCGAGTTTGTAATTCCTCTGCGACGGCGGGGGTTGATAATGAGGATAAGGATTGCGTAGCGGTCGACTCCCTTGCACTTTATGCATCCTTAGCTCAATCGGTAGAGCAGTTGACTTTTAATCAATTGGTTCTGGGTTCAAGTCCCAGAGGGTGTACCATTTTTATATTTTTCGTATTTTGTTGACAAAGCCCCAAAATACCGTATATTGCTTATTATATAAGCTCCGATAGCTCAGACGGATAGAGCAACGGTTTTCTAAACCGTGGGTCGCAGGTTCAAGTCCTGCTCGGAGCACCACTTTAAACAAAAATTCAAAATAGGACGCATAGCTTAATGGTTAAAGCAGCGGATTCATAATCCGTTGAGTCTGGGTTCAAGTCCCAGTGGGTCCACCAATTTAAAAAGACGAACTGCACAACAGTGATACTAAATCAAAAAAAGAAACAATATGAAAACGATCAAAACTAGACAAATGGAGAAGGAGATGAGCGAGATCGGCGAGATCAGCGAGCTAAGAACTGCACTGAAGGTCATACACACTTGGACATCCTGCGATGAATGGAGTCGTCAGGAACGGACTGAGGCGATGAAAGACATACGCGAACACTCAAAAAAAGCACTCTTTTCCGCTGGAGAGAGGTCAAGTTCTGGAACTCCGACAAGACACAAACAAACCACGAATACAAAAGAAAACCCCGAACAGGGTTCTGCTGAAGCCCACCGACTTGTTTTGCGCGATGGGATTAGACCAGCCATCAAGTATTTGCAGGACTACATCAACACGTATGAGAAGCAGAGCGGGATTGATAACTATACCGTTGAAACGTTCGTGAACGACATAATCTACGGACTTGGAATGTCGCTCGATCCAGACGCTCACAAATGGGCAAAAGGTCACCTCGAATTTGAGGGAAAACTGCGGGAATTTCTTGATCAGAATACCGTTCAATCGCCCAGTAGATAACACATATTATGAAACTAGCAACAGCAACATGGTGCGCTCCATGCAAAACATTAAAAGCCAGAATCGAAAGTTCTGGGGTAAAGGTCGAATTTAAAGATATGGATGTTGATCCCGATTTTTTTACTCAAAATAACATTCGCACAGTACCCACGCTGGTAACGGACGGCGGCGAACTTATTTTTGGGGCAAACGAAATCGCACAGAAGTTGGGCTTAAATTGATCGTGAGGTATAGAATGGGAGACCCACACCCCGACAAATCTTTAGTTTTTTATAAATATAGAGGTGAAAGGGAAAGGTGGGTCTCTCATGAGTGGTTGCGCGAACAAAGATTGAGGGCTAACAGGTCAAACCGCAGACACTACAACAAGGAAAAAGCATATTACATTGAGAAAGCACAAATGAGAAAAGGAAGAACCAAAAACATCCTTCTTTCTGATTTTCATAAGAATGAAATTAAAAAAATATATGCCCGCGCCCAAGATAATCACGTTGACCACATCTTTCCTTTGGTTCATTCGTTCTTTTGCGGTTTGCACGTACCTTGGAACCTGCAGCACCTTGGCGCAAGGGAAAATAGGTCTAAGGGTAATAGGATCGAAGACAAGTATTATAGTATTCTCGGAGACGAGACATTAAGGTTTGAGAAAAAGAGGTGGTGATTTTTTTTATTTTTTTTATTTGCCCGCAAGAAAGAAGTACGTCTGTTTTCTGAGAAAAGGGGGGTGCTTGCGCGGACGCTCCGCCGTTGTTTCCAATCGTGAAAATGTGTTTGGAGATTGAAGAAAGTCTCCCCCCCGCTTGTTCTGTGTTTTCTTAGGTTGTATTTTTTGACAATGGTAGGGGGGGTATCCTAGAAAAATATTTTATTTTTTTTCGGTTAGGGGTTGACTTGGTGACTTGCCGCCACTATACTTAAAGCATAATGAAGGACACAGAAAAACTAATTGCCGACGCAGTCGATCACCTCACTTATTCTAGCTACATTCATAACCGTAAGCTTAGCCCTGAAATCGAACCCTCCAGCTGGGGATTGGTCTACGGTGCAAAAAAAGTTGAAATAATGGAAAAAAACTTCAAGAAAGCCTTGACAATCGCATAAAAATAAATACACTATAAACATAATGACAAACGAAAAACTACAAGACCTATCGCGCGAATACTGGAATGCTATTGACCTTCAAGATTATGAATGGGCTGACTTTATAGATTCATGCTTGGACTTTCAAGGCATGAAGCGCCTCCCTCTCGATCAAATCAAATAACCGTTAGAAAAATCATGACAAATCAAAAAAGAGAAGAACTCGCCTACGAACTCCGCCACGAAGAACCAGCTGCTACAGCTTCGCGCTACTATCGCGAAGAGCGTGCAGCCTCTTTAGATCGCCGCTTGGATGAGCTA
>Ga0181400_1000010_pt1 | contig 66601 bp, 57 predicted proteins | sample 23SPOviralmetaG_FD_130129 | JGI IMG/M metagenome (GOLD analysis project Ga0181400, IMG submission 130129) | Marine viral communities from the oligotrophic San Pedro Time Series (SPOT) site, San Pedro Channel, CA, USA - 23 SPOT_SRF_2011-06-22 | ecosystem: Environmental > Aquatic > Marine > Strait...
CGCAAGCGAAAAAGAAAAAAGAGAAGCACTTGACACATTAATTCAGCAGGGTGTCCTTGATACCAATAAAACATTAACAGAAGGTTTTGCCAAAGCCCTAGCTGGCATTGCAGATAAAAATGTATCAACACAAACGGAACAAGGAAATATTACCGAAGAAGGTGGGTCTTCTTGGCAATATATAAAAGATTTCTTTGAAAGTATTAATCCCTTCAATGAAGGTACAGGCGGTTTCCAAGACTTTGGCAAAGGAACAGCAGCATTATTGCATGATTTAGAAGCAGTTGTACCTGCAAAATCTCCTGAAGGAGAACTATTAGCAATGGCGAATAGTGGAGCATTAAGTAACTTGCTTAGTGATCTTAGTGGTGCAAAATTTGATCCTGCACAACTTGCAAACGATATGGCAGCTACCGGTGCTCCTATGGGGCAAGCCGCACAAGAGATGATGGCAAGTATGTCATCTCCTAACACAAGCACACAAGGTAACACAAACGAAGATCTTTCAGAAACCATAAATCAGACTTTACAACAGCTAGTTCAAATAAATACTAGACAGTTAACAGAGATACAAAAACAAGTTAAAGCTACCAAAGGCATGAGTGGCAATGTTTTATCTAACGTAGGAATTTAAATGAGCTGGAAAAAATATTTTACACCTGTTAGTGCAGGAAATGATACAACAGGAACCTACTCACCTATTAATGGAGCAAGTGCTGTAACTAAACCTGGTCCGGCTCGCAGTAATTATTCTAGCTTTTTGCCTGATGTATATACAGGAACTCCAAACAGAGTTGAACGATACGGTCAGTACAACACAATGGATCTAGATTCAGAAGTTAATGCTGCATTAGACATATTAGCTGAGTTTTGCACACAAAAACACAAGCAAAACGGTACTCACTTTACTTTTGATTATAAGAAGCAGGCTACTAACTCCGAAGTACAAATTTTAGGACAATACCTACAACAGTGGTATAAGATTAATAATTTTGAAAAACGTATGTTTAGACTTGTTCGTAATGTATTCAAATACGGCGATGGGTTCTTTTTAAGAGATCCTGAAACTAAAAAATTATATCATGTAGATCCTGCAAAAGTTAATAGAATTATTGTTAATGAATCAGAAGGTAAAACACCAGAGCAATACATTGTAAAAGATGTGCAATTTAATTTTAGAGATCTTGTAGCTACAAAGCCACATCAAACTAACGGTAATATTACTGGAGGAGGAAGTGGATACTACGAAGGTGGTGTAAGAGGAATGGTAGGTAACTACCCTAATCAAGCAGGATCAAGATTTACTATCGAAGACGGCGAAGTTGCAATAGCTGGCGAACACATGTTTCACCTCAGCTTGTCAGAAGGATTAGACAACAACTATCCATTTGGTAATTCATTATTAGAAAGCATATTTAAAGTATACAAGCAGAAAGAATTACTAGAAGATGCTATTATTATCTATCGTGTACAACGTGCACCAGAGCGTAGAGTATTCTATGTTGATGTAGGTAATATGCCGTCACACCTTGCTATGCAATTTGTTGAACGTGTCAAAACTGAAATACATCAAAGACGTATTCCAAGTAAAACAGGCGGCGGAACAAATGTTATTGATAGTGCATACAATCCGTTATCAACTAACGAAGATTACTTCTTCCCACAAACAGCTGAAGGTAGAGGATCAAAAGTTGAAACACTACCAGGCGGTACTAACCTAGGAGAAATTGATGACCTTAGATATTTTACTAATAAGCTCGTACGCGGTTTACGAATCCCTAGCAGCTACTTGCCTACAGGCGCTGACGATGCAACTGCAAGCTACAATGATGGAAGAGTCGGCACAGCATTTATACAAGAATTAAGATTCAATACTTACTGTGAAAGATTACAAAATTTACTTGCTGAGGAATTTGATCAAGAATTTAAAAGATATCTATTAGAAAAAGGTGTAAACATTGATTCAGCAATGTTTGATTTAAAATTCCAGCCACCCCAAAACTTTGCTGCTTATAGACAAACAGAATTAGACAATCAGAGAATTGGCACTTGGTCACAAGTACAAGCAATACCGTATATTTCAAATAGATTTGCATTAGAAAGATTCTTAGGATTAAGTACAGAAGATATTGCTAAAAACGAAAGACTCTGGAAAGAAGAAAATCAAGAAAATCTAACACCTCCACCAGGTGATGCCGCAGGCGAAATGCGTGGTGTAGGAATTAGTAGTGCAGGCATTAGTGCTGACATCGATGGTGCAGAAGAAACAGCAGACATAGAAGGCGGTGAAGACGGAGGCGAAGGAGCACCTCCAGAAACAGCAACTGGCGAAGAACTAGGTGGAGCACCAGCAACACCTCCAGCAGGCGGCGACGCAGGAACAATATAAAGCATAAATAATAGCATGATACTGAGAGAACTTTTTTATTACGACAAAGAAACTATTGAACCTGTAGAGGATAACAGGTATGATCCTCAGTATGACCAATCCATTGTTGATTTAGATGATACCCGGAAAACACGATTAAGTTTAAGCCAAATAAATCGTGCTCGTAAGGCAGCTGAACTACATACAACTGAGAAGGCTAAAGAAATAGACTTTGTAAGACAAATGTATGGACTAGCAGCACAAGCTGAGGCGGCCGGAGTATGATAATTGGCAAAACTAGATAAAAGATTATACACTAAAGAACAATGGCACCAGCTAAGAGCTCAGCGTAAATTAGATAAAGCTAAAAAACGTGCAAATAAATCTATAATAGATCCCGAACAAGTAGAGAAAGTACAAATATATAAAAAGCATAGCAATGCTTTTGTAATTGGTAATGGTACGAGTAGATCACCTATTAATATAGAAGATCTTTCTACTCTAGGTAACACATATGGGTGTAATGCATTGTATAGAACATTTTCGCCTGATTATCTTGTTGCTGTAGATGTAAAAATGATATTAGAAATATCAAAGCATGGATATCAAAGAAAGCACAATGTTTGGACTAATCCTAACAAGGCTTACACACGTATACAAGATTTAAATACTTTTAATCCGAGTAAAGGATGGTCAAGCGGCCCAACAGCATTATGGTTAGCTAGTCAACATGGTTATGATAGGATTTATATATTAGGTTTTGATTATCGTGGTATAAATGATAAATTTAACAATGTATATGCAGATACCCCTAACTACAAAAAGAGCGAAGATGGTGCAACTTTTTTCGGAAATTGGTTACGTCAAACAGTATCTGTAATTAAAGAACACAGAAATATTCAATATGTAAGGGTAATAGCGTCTGATAATTATTGTCCTGAACAACTAAATAAATTTGATAACTTTACAACAATCACAGTAGATGATTTTATGAAAACACACCAGCTTTCTTAGGTTGTAGCCAAAACGAGCCGTTTTTGGCCTATTTCTACACACATTTTCCTCATATATGTAAATACAGTTGACAGCCTTACCATAGGTATAACATTTATAGGAGATAAAAATGGCAGATACAAACAAATTTGAAGAGATGCTTGAGCATCTTGTAAATAACGACCGTGCTAAAGCGGAAGAGTTATTCCACGAAATTGTAGTGGCAAAATCAAGAGATATTTATGAAAACATCTTAACTGATGATGTTAACGACGAAGAAGTTGACGAAGCATCAAAAGATGATGACAAAGAAGTTGACGAAGCATCAAAAGATGATGACGATGAAACTAATGAAGCAACTGACGAAGAAGTAGATGAGTCAGATGACGAAGAAGTTGACGAAGCATCAAAGGATGATGACGACGAAACTAATGAAAATTTTAACCTAGATGAGTTTGAAGTTGAAGGCGAGCCAGAAATGGACATGGACATGGACATGGATGCTGACATGGGCGGAGACGCTGGTGACAAAATGGCAATGGATATGGGTGACGAAGGTGACTCAGATGAGCCAGCAACGAAAGGCGACATCATGGATTTAGAAGCCGAACTTGAAGACCTTAAAGCAGAATTGGAAGATATGCTAGGTGATAAAGATGGCGACGAAGATGACATGGGCGACGAAGATGAAGAAGGCGAAGAAGGCGATGCTGATATGGATATGGATGCAGACGCTGAAGAAGAGTCTTATAACTTTGAAGCAAATGACGAAGAAGTAGACGAAGCTAGTGACGACGAAGAAGTTGAAGAAGTAGCTAAATCTGCAGGTGAGCAAATGCGTGAATATGTTGAAAAAGTATCAGCTACAATGGGTGACAATGGTGCAAACGCTAAATCAGTCGTAGCAGGTAAAAATGACATGGGCGGCACTGCTTCAAACTTGGTAAAAGGCGGAGAAGCTGACACAAAAGGAACAACAGGCGGAGTAGCTGCAAATTCAACAAAAGAAGATAATGCAGGAAACGTTAACGTACCTGGAGGAAAAGCATCAAAATCAATGTCTAATATGCCAAAAGGCCACGGCGCTGAGAAAAAAGGCCAAGGCGACACAGCTGACAATAAAAAGTCAATGATTGGCAGCTAAATTTAGGAACGATGGATGAAAACTAATCTATTAAGAGAACACCTGACATTCGATCAAGCCCAAATGGTGGTTGAGAATGCCAACGATGGCAAAGACCTTTTTATGAAAGGAATTTGTATACAAGGCGGAGTACGCAATGCTAATCAGCGTGTGTACCCTGTAAATGAAATTGGCAGGGCTGTCAAAACTCTCAATGATCAAGTAAGCGGAGGATATTCAGTTCTCGGAGAAGTTGATCATCCTGAAGGACTTAATATTAACCTGGATAGAGTTAGCCACATGATAACTGAAATGTGGATGGACGGTCCAAATGGTTATGGAAAGATGAAAATTTTACCAACACCGATGGGAAACCTAGTTAGCACAATGATTCAATCAGGTGTGAAACTAGGTGTCTCGTCAAGAGGTTCTGGTAACGTTAGTGAAAGCGGTAACGGAGAAGTTTCCGACTTTGAAATTATAACGGTAGACGTTGTTGCACAACCTAGTGCACCTGGCGCATACCCAACACCAATCTACGAGCATCTAATGAATGCACGTGGCGGAATGCAGGCTTACGAATTAGCACAGGCTACAAAACACGACACAAAGGCACAAAAATATCTAAAAGAATCGCTGATTAACATAATCAGTCGACTCCAATAAAAGGAGAATAATATGTTGGATGCACTAAAAACACTTTTTGAAAATGACGTAGTTTCCGAAGAAGTGCGCCACGAAATCGAAGAAGCTTGGAACCAGAGGATTAAAGAAAATCGTCAAACGGTTACAGCAGAACTTCGCGAAGAGTTCGCCCAAAAGTATGAACATGACAAATCAACAATGGTAGAGGCTATTGACTCTATGGTTAGTGAACGTCTAACTTCAGAAATTGAAGAATTTGCCGATGATCGTAAACAACTAGCGGAGGCAAAAGCAAAGTATGCTGTTGCTATGCGTGAAAATGCAACTCTATTAAGAGGATTTGTAGTTGAATCATTAGCGAAGGAAGTAAACGAACTTCACGAAGATCAAAAGAGTATGGCTAGCAAGTTTAGTATGCTCGAAGATTTTGTTGTCGAATCACTTGCAAAAGAAATTGCAGAGTTCAATGAAGATAAAAAAGACCTAGCAGAAACGAAAGTAAGATTAATTCGTGAAGCTAAAGGACACTTCAAGGAGCTTAAAACTAAGTTCGTTGAAAAGAGTGCGGCAAAAGTAGCTTCTATTACTGACAAAGTTTTAAATAACGAAATTGGTCAGCTAAAAGAAGATATTGAAGCAGCACGTAAAAATGATTTTGGGCGTAAACTGTTTGAAGCATTTGCCGCAGAATATGGCAATAGCTATCTTAATGAAAATTCAGAGACTGCAAAGTTAATGAAAGTTATTAAGATCAAAGACAAGCAGCTAACAGAAGCTAAAAAAGCGGTTGTAGAAAAGCAAACCTTAGCAGAAGCTAAACAAGCTGAAATCAAACGTATGGCTAATAAAGCTCAAAGAAAAGAAGTAATTTCCGAATTAACTGCACCCCTAAACAGGGATCAAAAAGAAATTATGATAGATTTACTGGAATCGGTTCAAACTGCCAAACTTAAGACACAGTTTGACAAGTATCTACCGGCGGTCATTGACGGTAAAACTCCAGAAAAGAAGGCAACACTGACAGAAGGCACATCACATACAGGCAATAGAGAAGAAACAAAAAGTCATGACAATGCAAGCAAAGATAACAACGTCGTTGATATCCGTAGACTTGCAGGATTAAATTAAGGAGAAACCAAATGTCAGAACTACTAGAAAGTCGCTGGCAGGACACCAAAACTGCACTTCTTGAAGGCCTTCAAGGCACAAAGAAACAGGTAATGGCAAGCACTCTTGAAAATACTCGCAAGTATCTTTCAGAGACAGCCACTGCAGGTGCTACCTCAGCCGGTAATGTTGCAACTCTTAACAGAGTTATTTTACCAGTCATCAGACGTGTAATGCCAACTGTGATCGCAAACGAGATCGTTGGTGTTCAGCCTATGACAGGACCAGTGGGCCAAATCCACACACTAAGAGTACGCTACTCAGATACAGCAGGCACAGGTGCCAGCGGTGCAGTAGCAGGTGAAGAAGCACTTTCACCATTCAAGATTGCGGAAGCATATTCAGGTAATGCCACTAGTGGTAAAGCCGATGCAACTGCTGCACTTGAAGGGGCAGCTGGAAACAGAATGTCAATTCAGATCTTGAAACAAACTGTAGAAGCAAAAACTAGAAAGCTATCAGCTCGCTGGACTTTTGAATCTGCACAAGACGCACAGTCACAGCATGGTATCGACGTTGAAGCAGAAATCATGGCTGCTTTAGCACAAGAAATTACTGCTGAAATTGACCAAGAAATTCTTGGTTCACTTTCTACACTAGCAGGAACTGGTACAGATACATTTGACCAGGCTGCAGTGTCAGGTACAGCTACTTTCGTTGGTGACGAACATGCAGCACTTGCAGTTCTAGTTAACAGAGCAGCAAACAGAATTGCACAGAGAACACGTAGAGGCGCAGGTAACTGGGCTGTTGTATCTCCTGCAATCTTAACTGTGCTACAAAGTGCAACTACTTCTGCGTTTGCAAGAACAACTGAAGGTACTTTTGAAGCTCCAACAAACACTAAATTCGTTGGCACATTAAATAACGCAATGAAAATTTACGTTAACACATATGCTGCAGACGATGATGTACTTGTTGGTTACAAAGGCTCAAGCGAGTCAGATGCAGCGGCATTCTATTGCCCATACATCCCGCTAATGAGCTCAGGCGTTGTGTTAGACCCAACATCATTCGAGCCAGTCGTATCATTTATGACACGTTACGGATATGTTGAGTTATCAAACACAGCTTCATCGCTTGGTAACGCTGCTGACTACTTAGAAAAAGTAGAAGTAACAGCAGGAAACCTAAGCTTCAGCTAAGAATAACAAATACTTTCAAAATAGGCGCTACGGCGCCTATTTTTTTGACTTCTAAAAACATACCTTTTTCCTTTTCGGATAAATACTTGTGTCAGATAGTGTGCCGCAAGGCGGACTTATGCTGTACCCACAGCGTAGCTCATAGAACGGGCATAGGACTACTTTTTATAGGAGAAAACAAATGGGAAGACCACTTAATAAAAGATTGTTTGGAGAGCCAACAGCAGCCGGCAACGAAATCAAAGTAAACTTTCATAACGGCACAGCCGTAAAAGAAGGTTATATTGTAAAGCAAAAAGGTTCAAAGAAATTTGTATGTGAAGAAATTGAAACAGCAGGCGAATTTACTTGTACACTTACAACTGGAAAATTACCAGCAAACTTAGCAGCAGGTGAAATGGCTATTTCATTTAAAATGGATGATGCAGAAACATACACAGTAAGTAAAATTACTGGACGTAAAGCAACATTATCAGCACCTACAGCAACAGGTACAAACGCTTATGACGGACTTAGTGTTCCGTGGAACTTTAGCACAAGTACTTCAGATGGTGCGGCACAAGTTGAAGAAGCTGGTGATGATAACACATTAGTTGGCACAGACGACGACGACTTCACAGAAGACGCATAAGGACTAAATTAATGGAACGACCAGTAAATGTTTTTTGGGATTTTTTAAAGAATCTAAAAAACTTAGTAGTTTCAGTTAAAATTGGAAACGCTGAGGCAACACCGTATGGTGTTGTCTTAGCCCAACTTAGTGATTCAGAATTTGAAGTTAAAGATGATGATGGCAATCAAGGTATTTGTAAACTTGTTGCAAAAAAAATTGAAGATTTAAAAGAAAACGAAATGTCTGTTTGGGCATTGTGTTGTAAAACAGTAAACTTTACATTTGTTAGAAATATTATAGATAATATTATGATAGATTTTAACAATATTGAGTATAACTGGGAACTAGACCACGATTCAACACAAACTTATGTGTTACTTAGGAAAATATAGATGTCAAAAGTATTAAGTATAAACGACGGAAACTATACTGTAAAAGTAGAAGCAGGAGGACAAATACTCCTTGACACTGCAAGAGGATCTTTTGTAAGTGGACAACCTGCTGGAACAGTGATTGTACGAGGAAGTTTAGAAGTTGAAGGCACTACTACAACAGTAGAAAGCAACGATACTTTAATTAACGATAATATACTTACACTTAACAATGGACAAGCTGGTGCAGGAATTAGTGCATCTAAAAATTATCAAGCTGGAATAGAAATTGATAGAGGATCTGAATCAAATGCAAGTTTTGTTTTTGATGACAGTGTGTCGTGGAATATCGGCGGAGATAGCGGAACTGGTGGATTTAAATTTTTTACAGGCAGTGGAGATAAAACTACACTAGTTGTAGACGGGATTAAAGCAACTTCATCATTGTTTATTGATACTGGAAACAATGCAATAAGCGTTACTAATTCATCATCTTATGAAACAAACGTATTTCCTTACTCAGGTGGTAGTATTACTGGTGGACCAATAGATGATGATATAATTCCTAATGCTAAAGCTGTTGTTGATTATGTAGCGTTTGCTACAGCTACAGCATTGCAAGACAGAATAGAAGAAGGTACTAGTACAAAAACTTTTGTTGAAACAAAAGACTTTGAAGTTACAGGTAGTGCAAGTTCAGTTAACATTGGTGTTGATAATGTTATTAAAGCATCATTTTTCGCTGATACAATTGAATTAGGAGATGTAGTTATACAAGGAAGTCAAATTTCGACTTCCAACAGTAACGAAAATTTACGTTTAGAATCTCAAGGAACAGGTGGTGTACAAATTAATGATAAATTAATTATTACTTCTACATTACAAGGTGATGATCCTGCCGTTGATCCATTAGCACCAGCAACTGGATCAGTAATTTATACAAAAGCCGAAGGCAGTGGTGGAAGTGGACTATATTTTGTAAATAGTAGTAGCACACAAAGCGAATTGATAAGTAATAATAGATCATTACTTTACAGTATGATTTTTTAAAGGAAACAAAATGGCAATAGTAAACGCAAGATTAACAGGATCACAACTTAATGTACTTACAGTACCAAGTGGAAAACGTTATGCAATCACTAATATATTAGTTTGTAATAATGCTTCAAGCGGATCGCAAACATTTGACGTGCATTTGATTGCTAATTCTGGAGGGTCTATAGGTACACTTGATAATAATGTAACAAGAGTAATTGCAAATTTAACATTACCATTTGGAGAAACATTTACATTTGACAGTGAAAAAATTGTACTAGAAGCAGGCGACACTGTATCCTTAGTTGGACACGCAGATTTAGCAACCACAGTAAGTTATTTGGAAGTGTAATGAGATTAATTAAAGCTCAAAATACAAATTTGAGAAACATCTACGGTAAAGGTGTAAAGTATGATGTAAACGATCAAGTCATACTTGACAGCACAAATACTGTGTTAGTTCCAAGTGGAACAACAGCTCAACGACCTTCTTCTCCAGTAAACGGACATATGAGGTACAATACAACTGACGCAAGATTTGAAATATACGAAAATAATAAATGGGACGGATTAAAAGTAGCTGCTCCATCAACTGCTGCACCTATTTTACAACAAAATTTAGGAAGCGGAGATGCAGTAGAAACTATCTTTGGACCACTTGATAGCGGAGATACTTTTTATCCTGTACCGGCAGCTGCACAAAATGTTCTGGTGTTTGTGGAAAATGTTTTTCAAATATCAGGAACAAACTACACACTAGTACAAAACCCAGGTGCAAGAAATACAATTACAAGTATAGTAAGTATTGGTGCTACTACGGTTATAGAAACAGCAACAGCACACGGATTTACTACTGACGATTTGATATATGTAAGTGGAGTTGAAAGCACAATTGACGATGCTGTAGAAAATTTAAACACTGATGATTCAAGTTCACCAGGCAGTCATACTATTACAAGTATCCCTTCAACCACAAGAATAGAAATTGCTGTTGACACAGCAGGTGGTAATCTAGCAAACTATGTATCAGGTACTGGATTCATACTAAAATCAGGTACCTCTACAGGACCATATTTGCCAGGTTATTATTTACAGTTTACATCTGCACCTGACCTTGATAAACCTATCACAGTACTACATAACTTCGACAAGTAATACAATAAATACTGTGTCGGGAGAATTAATTTGGCACAAGTAGGTAGAATATCCGGTCCATTATTACAGGACAATCTTTTAAGAAATGGTTCAGATCTTGCATTTCGCAATGATTCTGGAACCACACAATTACTTTATCTTGATGTAAATGCCAACAAGATAGGTATAAATAAAAACTCTCCTATAACAGAATTAAATATTGAAGGTACTGCAAGTAGTACAAATTGGAACACTACTGCACTTACTAGTTTAACAAGCTATGATATAAGCAACAATAATATTAATGTTCGTTCTGGAAATATTAATTTAAATGCAGGCACAGCAATTAAACTTAGTAATCTAGAAACAGAAGCATTTCGAGCAACAGACAATACAATTAGCACATATGTTTCTAACGCAAATATTGATTTACGTCCTTGGCAAGAGTATGGTGAACTAGGTAATGATGCTGACCCTTTCCTAGACGGTTTAGTTGATTCTATTACAGACCAAGCTAGAGGGAGGCATAGCCCAGGTAGTGCAGACTATATATTTTGGACCACAGTTTTACCAAGCGGATTTCAAAGAGGTGATTGGAACGAAGACGGCGACATTGATATTGATGACGCTATAGGCTTTCTAAGTTTTAGAAGAGGGCGTATTAGTGATTCAACGGAAAGTGGTCAAATTGCGATTGCAAAAGGTTATGCAATAGTAAATGCAAAATTACCTAACGTTGAAAGTTTAGCAGATACTAATGTTACAGGAAATATTCATGCCACTGGAAATATTACATCTGACGGAAGTATAACTATTGGAGATAGTAATGATGATAATCTAATTTTTAGAGCCGAAGTACAATCTAATATTATACCAGACACAAGTAACACATATGCATTAGGTTCTCCAAGCAAAAGATTCAGCCAACTATATTCGGCACTTTTAAACGGTGATAATGTTGTTGCAGGAAATGTTAATGTAAGTGGTATAGATCCATTAACAAATAGACAAGGCAATTCATTTTGGGTGGCCCAAAATGGTGATGATACAAATGCCGGAGATCATCCTAACGGTCCTTTCAAAACAATTAAAAGAGCTTTGGATGCTTCAGATGCAAGCACAGGTGGACCTATTGTGATTCATGTTATGCCAGGCGGTTATGAAGAAGAACTGCCTTTAGTTGTGCCAAATAATGTAACTATCAAAGGCGAAGATTTTAGAAATACAATAATTAGACCTACCAGTGCTGATCAATCAAAAGATGTTTTTCATCTTAATGGTGAATCAACAGTATCAAATATTACAATTAAAGACTTTTATTATGACAGTGGTAACGATACAGGTTATGCATTTAGATTTGCACCCGGCGCAGTAATAAGCTCACGCTCTCCTTATATACAAAATGTAACTGTAATAACACAAGGTACTACAACAAGTGCAAGTGATCCAAGAGGATTCGCAAGTGGTGATGCAGGCAAAGGCGCATTAATTGATGGTGCGGCAGTACCTAGTGCAAGTAACGAAGCAAGTATGTTATTTCATTCAGCAACATTTATTACGCCAGGTGTTGATGCAATTACAATGACCAACGGTGTGCGTGTAGAGTGGCTTAATAGCTTTTCATACTTTGCAAATAGAGGACTATATGCAAAGAACGGAGCAACAGGACATCTAAGCACTGACGGATCGACTATTCAATACGGTGCAGAAATACGTTCAATTGGGTCGGCTAGTGTTTACGGTAATATAGGAGCAGAAGCAGACGGCGATGATTGTATTATGTATCTTATTGCACACAATTTTGCTTACATAGGTGCAGGTAAATTTGTAGACAACGATCCAAGTAGAGCAATACAATCACAAGAAGTTATAGAACAAAACGATGGTAAAGTTTATCATGTATCACAAGACCATGGCGGAGATTTTAGAGTTGGAGATCAGTTCTTTGTTAATTTTGACACTGGCACGACTAGCTTAGACCTTACTGCGGCACAAGTAGATAGTCTACAAACTTTAAACATTACTGATAGCGGCGGCACAACAGTAGTAACACCGTCACTGATCGATATTGGCAATTTTAGAATACAAGACAATAATATTGATACATTGTTTGGCGCAATGAACATAGATGCGACTACAGAAATAAAATTTAATAATGATGTAAACTTTAAAAAGAATTTAAGTCTTACTGGTAATATAAGTGTAGGTAGAGAACTTATAACATTCGGCGACACTTTTGGACAGGACACTATTGACATAAATGCAGATATTAACAGTAATGTTGTGCCTGATATAAGCGGATATTATAATCTTGGAAGCAGTTTATACAAATGGAAACAAGGATATTTTTCAGAAGCAAATATCAGTGATGTAAAATTCAAAGACACAACAGTTACAACAAATATTTCAAACAGTGATCTTGAATTACAAGCAAATGGAACTGGTAAAATATATCTATCAGATGCTAATTTAGAGATAACAAATGCTACAACAATAGCAGGATTAACAACTTTGCAGGATACAAATATAACCGGCAATGTTGTATTGACAGGTGACTATAATATTAGTGATAATTTTAATGTTACAGGTAATTTAATAGTACAGCAAAATTTGAGTGCAGTAAGTGCTTCTCTAGAAAAAATTAATATTTTTACAAATGTTATCGAAACTTTCTCTGCAGATGACGATTTAGATATTAGAGCTAGTGGAACAGGAAATATACTGTTTGATGAAAATCTAATTATTAGTAAAAATATTACTGTGCAAGGAACAACTTCAACTATAGATTTAAACATTACAAAAACATCAGCTGATTTTTCAACTGGCGATATTGAAATATATGATAATGTTATAACAACACAAAATACTAATAGTAATTTAGAATTACGCAGTGTGGGCACTAGTAGTGTACAATTTGAACAAGTTTTAGTAGATGGACAAAATATAAGTTCGGCAACAAATATTACAATAGATCCTTTACAGAACTTGTTGATAAATGCTACAGGTGCAATAAAACTACCAACCGGCAATACATCACAACGTTCACAAACACAAGGTGATATTAGATTTAATACAGAAAAAAATGCATTTGAACTATACATTAATTCTGCTATTGCACTAGGTGGTGTATACTCTGATGATTTATTAACTAAAGTTATAGCACATCCTACTAATAATACTTTACAATTAGATATAGCAAGTGTAAATCTAGGTAGTTTTGACAGCGATGGTATCAATATACATGCAATGCAGATTGAAGATATAAATCTTGATGCAAACACTATAAGTACAAATGTTAGCAATAGTGATCTAGAATTAATAACAGACGGATCTGGAAATACTGTAGTTGCTGATATAACAATTGATAGTAACACAATAACCAACACAGCTAATGATGCAATCACATTATTAAGCAATACCGATAACGGATATTGGCAGTTTTCAGGATCTGGTGTGATTAGGATGCCGTTTGGTGATAACAGCACACGCCCTACAAGTCCTGAAATTGGATTTACGAGAGTAAACACTGATTCAGATGAATTAGAATCTTGGAACGGTACTTCCTGGGAAACTTCAGCTGGTAGGTTTGATAGTATCAGTATCGAAGATATGGAAGACGAAGCTCTAGTTCAGTCGCTAATCTACGGCTAATCAGCTATTATTTACAAATCATATAAATACTATTAACGCTACAAAGGATCGACCAAATCCGTAGCAGGACAAACTGTGGTTAGCCGGCAAAGAGCAATAGCTGAAAATTAGGCTTGTGGGACAGGATCCCCGTGTAAGGAGTAGAGATGGCAGTTGGTCGCATATCCGGTCCGCTCTTAAAGTCTAATCTTATCCGTAATGGGATTGATTTAGCTTTTGAGACCGACCTATTATACTTAGATGTTAACAACCAACGTGTTGGTATCAAAAATAGTTCTCCTCAACACGAGTTAGATGTTACAGGTACATCTAGAGTAAACAATCTTACAGTAACAAACACAGCAACATTGGGTGATGTAGTAGTACAAGGAAATACTATTTCATCTAATCAAACCTATTTGAATTTAGGTACTCTAGATAATGTTGTTTATCAAAACAGATTGACAGTAGATAGTATTGACATAGAAGGCAATACTATTTCAACTAATGACTCAAACACAAACCTAGAATTTAGACCAAACGGAACTGGAACTGTAGAAGTTCTTGCAGACATGAATGTCACAGGAAATTTACATGCAACCGGCACTATTAGTTCAGATGGCGACATTACATTAGGTGATGCAGATACTGACAATATTATTATTAATGCAGAAATAGCAAGTAATATTGTTCCTGATGCAACAAACACATATCAACTAGGTACAAATCCTGCTACAGGCGGAAAACAATGGGCAGACATTTATGTAAATAATTTTAATGCAACAGCTATAACTGTTGACGCACTTATAGTAAACGGTATTGATCTAACACTTAGACAAGGTAACATTTATTATGTTGCTGAAAACGGCGACGATGCAAATTCTGGAGATCACCCACAAGATCCATATGCAAGTATCAAACATGCACTTAGTCAAGTTACTTCTGGTGATACAGTTCACATATATCCAGGAGAATACACAGAGATATTTCCTTTGACTGTACCTGTAGGAGTTACTGTAAAAGGACACAGTATTAGAAGTGTAAATATTTCTCCAACAACTGCTACAAGATACAATGATGCTTTCTTATTGAACGGTGAAAGCACAGTAGAAGATTTGACTGTAAAAGATTTTTATAGCGGCGGCAATTATTTTACAATAACAGAAATAGTCGACACTGATACATTTAAAGTAAATGTAGGAATTACTGACCAAGCACATGCATATGTAAGTGGCGGAACAGTTGACTTTAGTGATAGCACTGCTCCTGTAAACGTAACATCAGCAACATATAATAATTCAACAGGAGTATTAGAAGTTACAACAGCGTCACCACACGATACTTATGTTGGACATAGTGTGTTTATTTCAAATCTAACATTTAGTTGTAGTGGAGATAACAGAGTATTTCCTGACAACGGTTACGCATTTCGTTTTGCAACAGATTTTACAGTAACTACTCGTTCACCTTACATAAGAAATATTACTGTAATTACCAAAGGTACAACACTTACAGCAGATGATCCAAGAGGATTTTTATCAGGAGATGCTGGCAAAGGAGCCCTTGTTGACGGTGCATATGCAACAGCTGCATCAAGAGAAGCAGCAATGTTGTTCCACAGTGTAACATTTATTACTCCGGGTGTTGATGGACTTGTCGCAACCAACGGTGCTAGAATTGAGTGGTTAAACTGTTTCACATATTTTGCAAACAGAGGTCTTCATGCGTTTGATAGTACTGCTGGCCAAGCATATGATGGAAAAACAAGAATAAGACTTGGTGGAGTATCAGGAACTTTTGCTGCTGGTAACACTGTTACGTTTACTTCTACAGATGCGTCTAGTGTCGTAAATGTCACAGTAGAAAGTGTTGACAATGACATACTTGTCCTCGATGGAAAAAATACTGATTTATTAAATTTTGATACTACACCAGCTAGTATATCAAACGGTGCTGGAGCAACTGCAACAACAATTGAAAACGTAGATATTAGAGATTTTGGTGCAGAAGTAAGAATGATAGGATCTGCTAATGTTTACGGCAACTTTGGATTATACGGTAACGGTGAAGGGGTATTAGTTTATGCAATTGGACAAAACTTAGCCTATATCGGTAATGGTAAAGAAGTAAGCAACGATACAGGTAGTGTTGTTCAAGCAAACGAAGTTGTAGAACTTAACGGAGCACAGATAAGATACAGTAGTGTTGATCACAAAGGCGACTTTAGAGTTGGTGATTTATTTCATATTAATCAAGAAAGCGGAACAGTAGACTTTGCTGTATCATCTTTAAACATTACACTAACAGATGGTGTAACATTTAGCAATGCCGGTGATACAACATTTATTAATGGTTCAAGAATTGATACAGGAAATATCAGGATCAGTGGCAACACAATAGAAAGCACAGCAGGTGCTCTAAACTTTGTAAGTGCAACTGACGAAATTAATTTAGAAAATAATGTAAGTGTAACTGGTAACATCGATGTAACTGGAGATGTAACAATAGGCGGAAATATTACACTTGGTGACAGCGGTGATGATAATCTACAAATTGTAGCAGGAATAACAAGCGACTTGCGCCCTAATATTACAAGTACTTTTAGTTTAGGCACAAGTACAAATATGTGGGCAAACTTGCATGTAGATGAAATGTTAGTTGATGATATTAGAATTACTGACAATTTTATCACAACAACAATATCTAATGCTGATTTAGATTTACGTGCAAACGGCACAGGTAAAGTGTTAATACCTACAAATGATTTACAAGTAGATAATAATCTTAGAGTTGACGGCACTGCAACTTTAGCAAATACAAATATCACAGGTACAGTCACATTAGTAGGCGGACATACACAAACAGGTAATGCTGACGTAAGTGGCGATGTTACAGTTACACAAGATTTGACTGTAGGTGCAGCGGCACAGTTTGAAGAAATAAAGATAGATGATAATGTAATTACTACAACTACTAGTAATTCTAATTTAGAACTTAGAGCAAATGGCACAGGCGATATATTAATTCCTAATAACAATGTTATTATATCTAATGATGTACAAATACTAGGAACAACAAATTTTGTAGATCTTGTAAGTACTGGTATAATTACATCATCAGAATTTGTCACAGGTGATATTGTTATTAGAGAAAACTTTATTACTACTACAAATAGTAATAGTAATTTAGAACTAAGAACTGCAGGTACAGGAAAAATTGTAGTTGACGATTTAACATTTGATGCTAGTACTATTGCTAGTACAGCTGATATTACTCTTACTCCTACCAATGGAGTTGTTACAATTGATGCAACTGGCGCTGTAAATTTACCATCTGGGACCACAGCAGAACGTCCAACAGCAGTAGCAGGACAATTTAGATTTAACAGTGAACTTGCAAGATTTGAAGGATATGACGGTTCAAATTGGATTAGATTAGATGGTTTACAAGACCTTGACGGCAATACGAAGATTACAGCTGAACTTACACCAGGTGCAAATGACAACAAAATTAGATTTTATATTAATGGAAGTATTGTAGCAGATATAGATGCTAGTAGATTTAACACAAATAGAGTAACCGTAGATGACATTGAGATAGATGGTAATAGGATAAGTAGTATTACTACTAACACAGATTTAAACTTAATTGCAAACGGCACAGGACAGGTTAAATTTGAAAACTTGGGTGTTACTGATAGCACTATAAAAAATAACGTAGCTGATGCTGTAACAGTATTTGCAAATACAGGCAACGGATATGTTAAATTTGATGGAACCCAAGGTGTAGTGCTACCTGTAGGCGGAAACGCCACTCGTCCAACAGGCGCAACTGGAATGATACGTTTTAACACTGATGATTCTAGAGTTGAACTATACGACGGAACAACATGGGTAAGTGTTGCAGGTGCTAGTGGCGGTATTTCTTTTGCTCAAGCAGAAGAAATTGCAATTGAGAAAGTATTAATTTTTGGATAGATAAATGGCAACAATATTAAAAAATACAGTAATAAAAAATTGTGGTACAGTGCCTGTTTTAATTTATGAAACATTGCCTACCACAAGGGTAACAATTCTAGGTTTGAGTTTTACAAATCTTACTGATCAGTTTGTATACACCGATGTGCTTATAAAAGACGATACAAGTGTAACTGGATATTATTTAAAAAATAGTATCTTGCCAGCAGGAACAAGTTTACGGGCAGTAAGTACAGGTGAAAAACTTGTATTAGCACCTAGTAATCAACTACTAGTAAGAGCAAGTGTAGATGACTCAGTAGATGTAATAGTCAGCTACGTGGAGATAACATAATGACATACTATATTGGAACAAGTCCTACAGACGTAATTAATGGTTTTATTAAAAGGTACATGTACGGCTTGCGTAGAAATGATGACGGAGAACTATTTTTAATAAAAGTAGACCAATTATCAGGCGGCCAAGATAACATTGCAATTATCAATGACATTGGTATTGCAGCTGAGAACTATTTAGATTTTGAAGAAGGAATTGATTTCCTATCAGGAATAGATGAAGATCACGAAATTGTAAATGATAACCTAAGATATCCTCAATTTAAATGGGACAACAGAAGTTTAACATATTTTATTGATCCTGTTGACGGACAGTTTATACAAAGATTATCAGAAACTTATAGCTATCCAGATAAAATATCGTCACCTGCATACGGTGACGGAAATGATTCAGATGTTATAAAGACCAATACAACCCCGGACGGAGCATACTAAGATGGCAGAGTTTAGTTTAGATCGATTTAAATTTAGATGGAAAGGTGATTGGACTACTGGTGAACCTTATAGAAGAGATGACATTATACGTGTTGGCGGTAAAAGTTATGTATGTTTGATTGCACACACATCATCGGCTTTATTTAGGACTGATTTACTTGCTACACTTCCGGGATCTAATCCACCTGTTCCTCAACCTAAATGGGTTGTAATGACTAGCGGCAGAACATTTTTAGGTGATTGGGCAACTGCTACAGTATACAACAAAGGTGACATTATAAACTATCAAGGAAGTTTATATACATGTAAAAATAGCCATACTTCAACAACTTTTCCTGCTGATGCTCCTACAATAGATGAAAGTGTGCCAATATCAAACGAGAATTGGGAACTGTTTATTCCAGGACAAAACTTTTTGACTAATTGGTCTGGTGACACCGACTACGGATTAGATGTATTAGTAAAATATAATGGTATTGTTTACAAGTCAATAAAAACGCATAATAGCGGATCTACATTTGAAGATAATGAAGATAAATGGGAAATATATTACGAAGGATACAATTATAGGACAGCTTGGTTACCAACTACCAAATATGTAAAAAATGATATTGTAAAATATGGAGGTAGTGTTTTTAGATGTAATGAAACTCATACATCCGGAGATTTACAAATTGATGCAACAAAATTTGATTTAGAATTATTAGGAAGTCAGTATGACAGTGAATGGAGTGACACTGTTGTTTACAATCAAGGTGACATAGTCCGCTATGGCGGAACATTATATTATGCAGTTAATAATAATTTAGATAGTAATCCTAGTCAAGGTCAAGTATCTGATACTGATGATAGTACAATTAATTGGATTATTCTAGCCAAGACATATAATTTTAAAGGACTTTATAATACAGTAGATTTATCAACACAAACAATTGATGTTAAAGTAGATGTAGATTCAGTTGATGAAAAAGCAACTGGTAATTTGTATTTAAACGGTGTAGAAAAAAATCAAATATCATTAGTTAGAACTGTAACCTATATTTTTAACCAATCGACAGATTCAAATGCTACTTACAATGATCTTACAAATCCGATTTGTTTTAGTACAAGAGAAAATGGAATTGCTGGCGGCGGAACATATTTTGAAGATGACTATCCAGGAGCAGTCAAATATATTTTAGATGGTGTTGAAGTTACAAGGCAAAATTATTTCGATAATTTCTTATCCTCAGCAAGTCGACAGGTTTCACTAACTATTCCAGCTGCAAATACTGTTAGTATGTATTATTTCTCAGCAACAAACGTAGAAATGGGTGGTTTAATACCTAATACACCTGCACCAACAACTATAGCAGAAACCGACAAGCAATATAAAACAGGCGATGTTGTACAACGTGGAGGAAACGTTTACTATGCAGTAAGAGATGTACACCTTTCAGACGGTGACGGGTCTAGTATTGATTATCTTGATCCTGAAGTTTGGGAATTACTTATACCAGGAAAACTTTTTAGTGCTGGTTGGACTGCTAATAAATTATACAGTATAAATGAAGTAGTTGTGTATGCCGGTACTGCATGGGTATGTAATTTAGAACACACTTCAGCAGATAATAATTTTCCAGGTGATAACGGTTCAGGATATGATTATTGGGACACCTTAATACAAGCAGGTCAACCAGGTGCTCTGCAAGCCAAGGGTGATTTAGTACAATACGGATTAGCTAGAGAACCTATAGGTGATTTATCAACTCTTGGAGATAAGCGTTTACCTATCGGACAAAAGAAACAATTGTTATCAGTAGAAAAAGATAGTATTTCTGAAGAATTAGAAGCATTTTGGAGGAATCTGTCAACAGACACTGATACAATATTTGTTGCAAATCACGGGCAAGACGAAAAAGATTTTGGATTTAGTTGGAGATCACCATTTAAAACTGTAAGACATGCTTGTGAATATGTAGAGGATAATTTTACCGCAGGAACACTAGTTAAAATTTATGTAGCAACTGGTAGATTCGAAGAAGTTGGCCCTATAAGTGTACCAGCTGGATGTGTTGTAATGGGAGACGAATTGCGTTCAACAACTGTAGTAGCTACTGGACCCAAAATAGCATACACTGATACATTCAAATATATTCAAGAATATTTAACAAGGTTAAAACAGTTATTCCCGCAACTTATACAATTACAAAACGCAACAAAAGATGAAGCAAATACGTTTGTACAAGACAAGACAGGACCTATAGCGGAGGTAACATCTATCTCAGTTATAAATCAACTGATAGATGACTACGAAGCATTTATTGATGCAAACGTTGGTAGTGGTTCGTCACCTGATGTAACAGGATCTAATGAAGCTACAACAAGCACAAGTGATGTAAATGCAGCAGCGATCCTAAGTAGGAACGTAGAATTTATAGCCAAAGAATTAATATTATATGCTAAGGCAGAATTTCCAAACGATACTTTACCAGAAGCAGAAATGCGCGAAGATATTAGACACTTGATTAGAGCATTTAACAGAGATTTAAATTATTCAGGCAATTGGGCAATATCAATGTCAGCAAGACGCTATTATAACAGTGTACTAGGTTCTCAACTAGACGACCTGTTGTATATGAGAGACACTACTGGTTTAAGAAATATGACTACTGAAGGATTACAAGGTACTCTTAATCCCCCAGGAGTTTTTGCACAATACCAAAAACCAACAGGAGGTGCTTTGGTATCATTAGATCCGGGTTGGGGACCAGCAGATGAACGTGTCTGGATCAATAACAGATCTCCTTATTTACAGGGTGTTACTAACATAGGTACAGCATGTGTGGGTAAAAAAGTTGACGGTGCACTACACAATGGTGGTAACAAATCAATGGTGTCAAATGACTTTACACAAGTATTAAGTGATGGTATTGGTGCTTGGGTTACTAACAATGGTAGAGCAGAACTTGTATCAGTGTTTACATACTATTGTCAAATCGGATATCTTGCAGAAAATGGCGGAGTCATAAGGGCAACAAATGGCAACAATTCATACGGAAATTTTGGAAGTGTTGCAGACGGAAACGATCCTAACGAAACACCAATTCCTGTTACTGTTAACAATAGAGAAAATAATGCTATTATTAAAAGTGCTATAGCAGGCGGCGCCAACGATGAATTAAAAATATTTGAATATACAAATTGTGGTGAACAGTATTCATTTGCTGATGCAGACATTACTGGAGCAGGCGCAGATGCAGATGTTGAATACACAGATTTTAGAAAAGGTGCATTATTTGAAGGCAGATTGGTTAATACTAAAGGGTCTGGAAGTGAAGGCGGCTCTGGTTATACAATTAGACAAAACTCTGCACAAGTTGATTTAAGCACATTAACGTCTATGACTTTAAATGTTAATGAAGAAACACAATTTGCTAGTGAAATTTTAGGCATGAGAGTTATTTTAACTGCTGGTACTGGAGTAGGACAATACGCACAAGTAGCAGGATATGATCAGCCAAGCAAAGTTCTTGATGTTGTAAAAGAAAGCGACGGAACACCAGGATGGGATCATATTGTGCCTGGCACAACTATACTAGGTGCACTAGACAGTACAACAACTTATAGGATAGAGCCGAGGTTGACCTGTTCAGCTCCACCGTTTGTAGCTAATACCTATAAACCACTACCAAACCCACGAACATGGGCAGATATGGATTTTGGTGGAACTACAGTAACTTATACAGGCATATCTCTTGCAGAAGGAACTGGCGCAGTTGACGAGGAGGCTGCTGTAATTACAGCATCAGTAAATATTATAAGATCAGGAGATACTTATACAGCCGCAATAATAAATCCAGGTGCAGGATATGCTGTAGGAGATAGTCTTGTAATACCAGGTACTAGTTTAGGCGGAACTTCTCCAACAAATGATTGTACCATAGAGGTACTAACAAACTCTAATGACAGTACTAACAGTATACTTACTGTAAGTGTAACAGGAACTCCTAGAGGAGGAAGATGGGTTGCACTTACCACCGATGGTATTTTTGGATACAGTGATGATGGAGAAACTTGGTTTGAAGGTAATTTGCCGTTTACTGGTACATTTATAAGAGTTTTAGCTTACAAAAATAGATTTTTAGCTGTATGTACAAACAGTAATAAAATTGCGTATAGTTTAACCGGACAAAGTTGGACAGAAAGATCACTACCTGTTAATGCAGAATGGAAAGATATAGTATACGGATTAAATGCATCAGGTACAGGATTAGACAACGGAAGATTAGTTCTTGTTGGATCAGCAACACAATCAGCTTTATATAGCACAAACGGATTAACCTGGAGTACTTCTACACTTCCTGTAGGAGATGACTCGACAGGCGATCAGTGGCAGGGTGTAGCATACGGACAAGGAACATATGTTGTTGTAACAGGATCTAATAACAAAGATGTTGCATACAGCACAGACGGAATAAATTGGTCAAGATATGATGCAGTTTTTCCAGCAGGTGACTTTGATATTATAGATCTTGTATATGGTAACAACAGATTTATTGCATTTTCATCAACTGGTGATACACTAATAAGTTTAGATAAAGGAGCAACTTGGATAGCAGGCACAGATGCTCCAACTATTGACGGTTCTACTGCAATGGCCTGGAAACGATTAAAGTACGGTCAAGGTGTATTTGTAGGTATCTGTGACACGGGCGGACAGGTTATTGGCTTTGATGATACCAGTGGCCCAACAACATTTTTTGCAACAACCCAAGATGGAATATTGTGGACAGAAAGAGCATTTGAATATGAACAGAGTTGGACAGCATTAGCAATTGATAAAGATGCTGCCATACCAGAATGGAGAATATTATCTGACAATGCAACAAATAACGCCCTAGCAGTAATAAACGTAGGTTCAACGGCAAAAGTACGTTCTGATATATCTGTAGGTTCATTTGAGAGTGTAAAAATATGGAATCCAGGAAGCGGATATACATCAGACAATTTACCACAAATAACTGTTACTGATCCTAACTTTATTACTGAAGTTGAAATAGATGAAAGAATAGCTAGTGGTGTTTTGGCACAGCCTGACTTTGTAGATAGAGGTACAGGTTATAGAACTAGTACAAGTACAATAACAACTTCAGGAGACGGTTTTGCTGATATAGTTCCTCAGGCAAACTTACTAGTGCTAAACGGAGTAAACTTACCTGTTCCAGGGCCCGGAGCACAAATAAGATTGTCTTCAATATTGAACATACTTACAGATGATCCTGATGATTTAAAACTATTTACAGCCGTCGGAGCAACAGATTTAGGTGATGACGGATCTGGAAACGGAACCCGCAAAGTAAGATTTACTATTAGTCCAACAATAGATAATGAGTCTAATCTATCACACGGAACAACTGGTACAATAAATTTAAGATACAGCCAGTGTAGAGTAAGTGGACACGATTTCTTAGATATTGGCACAGGTAATTTTACACAAACAAATTATCCAGAACTTTATGCCGGAGGTGCTTTCTTTACAGCTGCTCCTGAAAATGAAGTATTAGAAGTAAATGGCGGTAGAGTATTTTATGTATCAACTGACCAAGATGGTAACTTTAGAGGCGGCGAACTTTTCGGAGTTAACCAAGCGACAGGTGTTGTTACTATTAGTGCTGAATTCTTTGATCTAGACGGACTTTCGTCACTAGCACTAGGTGGTGTGAGATTGGGTGGTACTGGTACAGTTGTAAATGAGTTTAGTACTGATGCAACATTTAGTGCAGACTCTAATAATATTATTCCAACACAAAAGGCTATTGCAACATTCCTTGCAGATAGGTTAAGTGTTGGTGGTTCTGATCTTGAAACCAACGCAATTACTGCAGGACAGGTTAAAGTAGGTACGAATGAAAATATAGTAGACATACTAGGTGGAGGATATTTAAAAATTCCAAGAGATGTAACTTTTGATGGAGCTGACGCCCTAGGCAATGTAACAAACACTCATGGTTCTTTGTTAGCTCAAATTATGTTTTTTAGATCTTTTACCAGAAGTGAACAACAATGATAAATATAGTAGTGGAGTAATAAATGGCAGAGTTTAAATTAGGTAGATTAAGGTTTGTTTGGAAAAACGACTGGTCAGCAAGTACAGTTTATTTTCAAGATGACGTAATAGCATTTGGAGGAAAAACTTATATCTGTGTGCTTGGACATACAAGTTCAGCAAGTTTCTTTAGTGACTTTGACATAGTACCTCCAAAATGGAATCTTGTAAGTGACGGTCAATCCTGGAAAGGCGACTGGCAACCACAGACATCTTACGTATATGATGATATTGTAAAGTACGGCGGTAGATTATATATATGTCAAACTAACCATACTAGCGCAGAAGATTCAACTACAGGATTAGAGTCAGACATAGGCAGCTGGGAAATTTTTGCCGAAGGAAATGATTGGAAAGGTAATTGGACAGTTAGTTTTGATTACAAAGCAAAAGATTTAGTTAAGTATGGTGGTACTACATATGTGTGTAATACTGCTCATATTTCTGCAGCTAACGAAGCGGCAGGTCTTGAATCTGATTTATCTAAATGGGATATATTTAATCAGGGATTTGAATACAAAGGTGTTTGGTCAACAGCGACTAGATACAAAGTTAATGATGTTATAAGATTTGGTGCTAATTCGTACATCGCAACAGCTTATCACACATCAGCAGCAAGTTTTGGGACAGACAGTGCTTATTGGAATAGATTTGTTGACGGATTCCAATTTGAAAATGTTTGGTCATACGAAACATCTTACCAAATTGGGGATATTGTAAAACACGGTGGTAACCAGTATATTGCAATAACAGAAAATTTAAATAAAATACCATCAACACAAACAAATGACTGGAATTTATTTTCAGAAGGATTTAGATATAGAGGCGACTGGGGAGATGATTCTTCTAATATAGATTATCTTATTGGTGACCTTGTAAGATATGGAGCATACACTTACAGAGCAATTTTAGATCATAACGGACAAGAACCGCCTAGTGCTAGTTATTGGGAAAGATTTAATACAGGGCTGCAATGGCGCGGCGTTTGGTTAGATGACCAATATTATAATCAAGGAGACGTTATAAGATATGGTGATAACTCTTATGTATGTGTCCAAAACCACGTTGCAGAAGGTGATGACTTTTCAACTGAAACTAGAGTAGGTGCAGGTGGTGGTGCAGAAAATTCTAGACCAGATTTAGATGTTGCCGGTGCATACTGGAACTTGATTGCTATAGGTAGTGAAACAAGCGTACTTACTACAACAGGAGATTTGGTTTATTACGGTGGAGCAGGACCAACAAGATTACCAATCGGCGACGACGGACAAGTTTTACAGGTTAGTTCAACAGGCATACCGGAATGGGCAACATTAGATTATGTTGATGATGTATATTATGTTGCAGAACATGGAGTTGATAGTCCGGCACCTATTTATGGAAAGTCAGTTGACAGACCGTTTAGAACAATTAGATATGCAACTCAGCAAATTGAAAAAGGTGCAAAAGTACCTAATGCAGCGAGACTTTTAGAATTAAACAGAAGATTTATACAAAGAGAGATTGTAGAATGGACTGACTATCAAATTACAAACGGTACTAGTCCTTTTACAACAGATTTTAATTATGACAGTGCAAAGTGTGAAAGAGATATGGGATTATTAGTAGATGCATTTATTTGGGATTTGACACACGGCGGCAATGTAAGAAGTCGCGAAGCAGCACTATCTTATGTGAATGACACAGCTGGATCTCCTTATCTAGGACAAAAAACAGAAACAAAAGCAAGTATTGCATATGGACTTACAGTAATAGAAAAAGTTTTAAAACAAGAAGCCCCGACTACAAATTATCAAACCGAAAACGGGGATAACTCAACAGCTATTGTCGCCCAATATTTTGAAACAGGATTAGGCAGACAAGACAATGTTGAATACGAAAGCACAGCAACAGCAGCATACAGTGGAACATCCGTTGGTAGCGGAGGATCCGGCGGTGGCGGTGGTGGCGGAGGAGGCTACTAATGGCAACAATATTTGAAACAATTACGGAATTAAGTGGAATAGTCACTGATGCAATTACAGCTGGTGTAGCAACTAATATTCCAGCAAGGCATATCAGAACAACACTAGTTAGAATTTCTACAGGTTCTTACAAAGAAGTATTACCAATTATTGTTCCTGCTGAATGTTGTATTATGGGTGACGAACTACGTGCAACAAATGTACAACCTAGAACAATTTATAATAGTGCTAACACTCTAACAAGCATAGACGATTTCCAATATACATACGAAGGCATAAAGCACATGGAAAGCATCGTCGGTGATATTGTTACCGGTGCGACTGTTACAGCAGAATCTGGAAATACAAAAACTCAAGACCAATCTTGGCCATATGCAGAAACAGCAATTGTAGCTCCTGCTGTAAAAAAATTAGCAAGGTCTATAAGACGAAAAATTGATTACGGACTAGGAATAAAAAACGAATCAGCATTAACTCCTTACTATGATATGACTGATCCTGCCGATGGCAAATTGCGCGATTTGAATTTATTAAACAAAGAATTTATACAAGCAGAAATTGTTGGATTTATTGCTGATGGATATCCAAATTTAAAATATAGTAGAACAAAATGTAAACAAGATGTTGGATTTATTCTTGATGCGTTAGCCTATGACTTAACATATGGCGGCAACTGGCAAACTGTAAAAGCCGGTGAAGCATATTGGGAAGCAACTAACCTACAAATTAATTCAAGTGAAAAAACAGCAACACTAGCTGCATACGGGTATCTTAGAGATCTTGTACAAACCGTTGGTAGAAATATTACAGTTACACCAGTATACCAAAGTGATAAAACTCAAAAGGCAGGGGTAGCTGGAGATACAGGAGCATCAAATAGAGCAAGAGATCTAGTAATTAATATTATTGATATTATAACTAATGGCTCAGGCACGGTTGCTACTACATATCCAAGTTTAACCGGAACATCTGCAACTGTTGCATCTGACTTTGCTATAGCAAGAGACAACTTAGAAGTAATACAAGACAAAACAATTGATTTTATTAACGAAAACTTTGGATCTTTTAAATATAGATCTTCAAAGTGTCGTAGAGACTTAGAACTAATTATTGGTGATATTTCTTATGATGTTGCTCTTGGAACAAATTACAACGCAGTTTTTGCTGGACAAGCATACCAACGTCCGATTAACGCTTACAATTTGACAAGTCAAAGAATTGAAACTGTAGGTGCTTTACGTAAAGCAAGAGATGATTTAAAAATAAGTGTAACAACTGATGGATCAAGTGCGTCTGGATCAAGTAATTCAAGTACTAGAATACAAAATGCATTTAATGAGATTGTAGACATTATTAATAATGGTAGTTCTAATGCAGATACGTTAACTTTTCCAAGTCCTACAGGCGTCGATCAAAATAGAGTGGATGCAAAAGATAATCTTATTGCAAACAAAGAATTTATAAAAGATGAAATAATTGCTTGGATTGCCAACCAAATAACTGTTAATTCAGGTAATCCTGGTAGTATATGGTATCAGTTTCAGTATGATCCTGTAAAATGTGAAAGAGATGTTGGATTTATTATTGATGCAATGTGCTATGATGTTTTATATGGCGGTACTCAAGCTACAACAAGAATAGCACAATCTTATTTTACAGAAACAACTGCTTATCCAGCAGGACAATCAGCACAAACTGCGGCAGCATATGATAGACTTGCAACTGTAATGTTTTATGTTGTGCAAGAAGATACAGGTTCTTGGACTAAAACTACTACTGAAGTACAAACAACTCCAGGTACACCTGCAACAGCAACAGAAGGTGCCCTGATACGTGACACGCAAATGCAGATTATCGAAGATGTAATCACAGCCGGAAATTTAAATAGTTTACCAGCAATTGTTAAACCGTCTATAACTTGGGCAGATGCAGAATATCAAACTGCATTTAGTAATATAGCAAGTGATACTACTGATGTTATTAGATCAGTCACACAGTATATTACAGATACATATAATGATTTCAAATATAATCATGCTAAATGTTCAAGAGATTTAGGCATAATACTTGAAGCAGCAAAATATGACGTACTTTTAGGAACAAATTTTGCTAGTATAAATGCAGGATTAAGTTATCTTAGAGCTCCTAGTACTAAAGTCTTAGGCGCACAAAAAACAGCAACGCTTGCGGCAAATGAATTTGCAAGAGCACAAATTAATAGTTACATGTCTGTATCTGCGGCACAAACAGGAATTAACGATACATGGGAATGGGTCCAAGATATTATTTGGGGTGGAAGTCCTGAAGGTGGTGTCAAAGCTAACGAAGATATTGAAGTATGGAATGCTATACGCCAACTAGAACTTAATAAAGAATTTATTGTTGAAGAAGTTTTAAATCATGTTGATAATAAATTTAAAGATAGAGTGACGGCAATTAATATTAACACAGATGAACTATCAATATCAGATACATCTTGGTTGTCAACAGGCATGGAGATAAAATTCTTTGATGATGAAACAGCAGGAGATTCAACTGATGCTGTTGTTAATGCAAACTTACTAGAAACATTAACATATTATGTAAAAGATATTACAAGTGCTACAACATTTACAATTTCGGAAACACAATATGGTACTGCAACAGACTTTACTGAATATGGTGAAGGATTTGTTGTATCAAAAGCATATGCATATGATCGTACATTATGTGCTAGAGATGTAAGAGAATACGTAAACGGAATGAAGTGGGACTTACAATGGCCACAAGAATGGGATAGAAATTACAACTTAACTGATGTTTCATTAGATGCTAATGGTACAACTTCAAGCACTACTGTTAATACTAAATTATATCTATCTGCTTTCTACAAAAGTAGTTTAGCAGCTCGTTATTATGTTAATAGTGTAATTGGATCACAAGAAGAAGATTTCTACTACTTACGCAATGGAACAGGATTAAGACTGCAAACACTTGACGGGTTACGCGGCGACTTAGGTCCTGCAAATGCATATGGTACAAGTAGACCAACAGCAGGTGCATATGCATCATTAGATCCGGGTTGGGGACCAGACGATACAAGAGTTTGGATTAGTGCAAGATCACCATACGTACAAAACTGTACCACATTTGGTTTTGCCGCAATTGGACAAAAAATTGATGGTGCACTACACAATGGAGGCAATGATTCGATTGTTAGTAATGACTTTACACAGGTTATATCAGACGGTATCGGTGCATGGATAACAAACAATGGTAGAGCAGAGCTTGTGTCAGTGTTTACATACTACTCACACATAGGTTACCTAGCAGAAGCAGGTGGACGTATACGTGGAACTAACGGTAACAACTCATATGGTACATTTGGTAGTGTAGCAGAAGGTGTTGATCCTGATGAAACTCCTGTAACAGCAATAGTTGATAATAACAAACAATACAATGCTGTTGTAAGTAATGTTTTCACAGACGGAGCAAACGAACTTCTACAAGTAGAATATTCTCATGCTGGCAACGATTATACTGAAGCTAACCTTAATATATTTGGTGCAGGTGACAGTGAAGAGCTTGTACAAGAAGATTTTAGAGATGAAGCTGTAAACCAGGTAAGAATTATCGAAGTTGATGATTCTACAGGCAACCCAGATGCCACAGCAGGTGGTAGTGGATACCTAGTAGCAACAAACACAGCACAAACTGGAACGACAAATAGTATTACACTTGCTGCGACAGATGGTAACTTATCAACTGCATATCCAGGGATGAAACTTTATATTACAGGTGGTGCTGGCGTAGGTCAATTTGGTGTTATAGACACATACAATTCTGGTACTAAACTTGCTGGTATTGTTAAAGAAACAGATGGTACAGCTGGTTGGGATCACGTAGTTCCTGGCACAACTATTGTTGCAGCAAATAGTTCTTCAACTTATTTGATCGAACCGAGAGCACAATTTACTGCACCTACTCAAAGTAACACTGTTGTTACAGGTAATCCTTCTGTTACAAACGCAGTGGTTGAATTTATTGAAACTTCAGATGAATATACAGGTGTATCTATAACTACACAAAGTGACGGTACTGGTGCTACATTTGATGTTACACGCAACGGCGAAAAATATTATCTAGCAACTAATGCAGCTGGTACAGGTTACACCAGACTAGACACATTAACTATAGTAGGTACTAATGTAGGCGGTACAACACCGGCACATGATATTACAGTTACAATTACTGCTGTGGACGCAGATACAGGTGCAATTACAGCATTTGACTTCTCTGGCAGAGGACGTCGAGGAAATTTAGCATTATTTGACGGTACAGGAACAGCTGGACATTATAGTACAGATATGGGTGCAAATTGGTCAACAATTACGTTACCAACCAACGCTAACAACGGTTGGGATCAAATTGCAAGCGGACGTATTGATGACGGTACAACTACATTTACACAAAGTAAAGCGGTTGGTGTAGGTATTGCAGGAACTGCACTTATAGCTATTATTTCAGATGATGGAGATTCTTGGACAGCATCAAGTCCTGGATCCATACAAGCAACTAATTTAACTGGCGTGGCGTTTGGACAAACTGACACAGCAATATCTAGATTTGTTGTAATTGGTGATAATGATAGAGACGTTGCGTATTCGGATAACGGCGGCACAAGTTGGACAGTAACTACTAACGCATTACCGAGCACAGGTTATACAGCAATACAATATGGCTTAGGATTATTTGTTGCTGTCAAAGCAGGAAGCCAAGAAATGGCGTACTCCGCAGATGGTATTACATGGACGACAGTAGCAACAGGAATGCCAAGCACAGATGATTGGACAAGCCTAGCATTTGGTAATGGTAGATTTGTTGCAATAACAAGCGATACAACAGGAGTTGCATATAGTATAGATGGACAAAATTGGACTGCTGTTGCAGGTGCTCTTGTAGGAACTGTGGGTAGAAAAATTAAGTACGGTCAGGGTATGTTTGTTGTGACAACAGATGATGCAAATCAATTAAGTATCTCTGAAGATGGTGTGTATTGGCCAAGCGGAGGATATACGCTTACTGGTGCAGCACTACCAGCAGGTGGAACATCAGGTGTAACGTTTGGTAACAATGATAGAGATCCAAACTTTATTGTGTTCCCTAGTGCGGCAACAACTGTTCACGTAAAAGCAAAACTTGGAGCTACTACAAAAGGTAGAGTCGGTGTTGCAAACCAACAAGTGTTTGAAGTAAGGATTACAAATCCAGGTTCAGGATACGGTTCAACTCCTCCTACAGTTACAATTACAGATCCTAATAATATTAACGATGTACTTACAACAGTCAGATTAAATTCCGGTGTGTTAGCACAACCAACATTTATAGCAAGAGGTAGTGGATTTATTACAGCCACAGCAGAAATAGATGCTACTACAAGTAATGGTTTTGCAGACTTCTTACAAGATGGTCAGTTTATTGCTGTAAGACGTTTAAGTGCTACTCCAGTAAATGGATCTAACATAGTGTTTGATGATTTACCAGGACAAGTGTTCAAACTAGTTAACACTGTATCACTAGTAGGTCTTATTGACGGTGATAAAACTGCTTTCTTACAACTATCACCTAACATGGAAATTGAAGATGCTGTAAGCGATGAAAACCCAGTTACAATGAGAATTAGATTTAGTCAAACACGACTAACAGGACACGATTTCTTAGACATTGGAACAGGTAACTTTGTTGATACAAATTATCCCGGTGACCCTGTAAACGCACCAAAGGCTTCTAGTGAAACAGTAAGTTCAAATGGTGGTAGAGTGTTCTTTACAAGTACTGACCAGGACGGTAACTTTAAAGTTGGTGATTTATTTAGTATTGAACAGTCAACTGGTGTTGCTACATTGAATGCTGAAGCATTTAATATTGCAGGACTACAGGAACTATCACTAGGTGAAGTTACACTAGGTGGTAACTCTGCAAGTGTTACTGAATTTAGTACAGATCCGTTCTTCACAGCAAATAGTGATACTGTTGTACCGACACAGAGAGCAATTAAAGCATACATTGAAGCACAAATTGGTGGCGGAGGTGCATCTCTTATTGTTAACAGTGTAACTGCAGGTGACATATTCATTAACGGAACACAAATTACGACAGTCAGTGGCGCGACGATAAATATAAAAGCAAACGTACAGTTCCAAGGCGCAGTACTTGGTACACCGTTAGCATACAATTACTTTTTAAGATAACATTGGAGGATAAACATAATGGCAAACGGAATTTTAGGTACTTCGGAAGTTCCAGCAACAACTGATACAACTGTGTATACTGTACCAGCAGATACATTTTCAGTAGTTACACTTAACGTAGTAAATAGATCATCAGCACCAAGACTTGTTAGAGTAGCTCTTTCAGCTGCCGCAACACCGGCTGTTGCTGAATATATTGAATATGACGTTGAAATTTTAGCTAATGGTGTTCTTGAACGCACAGGATTAGTCTTAGATGCAACAAAAAATATTGTTGTATATGCAGATAGTTTAGGTTGTTCAGCAGTAGCATTTGGCTTAGAAACTGCAACAGCATAAACAATATAAATATATTTAGGAGAGTATTAAATGGCAAGAATAGTAGCAAAAGGAGTTCAACCAACACCGACATTTGTAAAAATGCCGAACGTGGAAGTGAACGCTGCACACAATGCAGATTCTAATAAAGCATACTGGATAGATACATCAGCTGCACCAATAACTTTAACTTTACCTGCAAGTCCTTCAATGGGTGATATATTGAGAATTTTTGATGTTCAAAATACTTTCGATACTAATAATTTAACTATAGACAGAAACGGTAAACCTATTATGGGTGCTAACGATAATCTAACAGTGAATACAGAAGGTAGTGCATTTGAAATTATTTTTTATAATGACACACAAGGATGGAGATTGTTTACAATCTAAGGTAAAGGTGAGACAATGGCAACGTATAGCAGTTTTAAGAGAATAGATAGGCAAGCAATTGTCGACGGACAAGTACAAGGGACAGATATTGCTCCCGGAGCTGTTGGTTCCAATGAGATTGCAACAGATGCTGTTACATCTCTTAAGATTGCAAACCAAGCGGTTACATCTGATAAACTTGGATCAACACTAGATCTATCAACAAAAAATATTACATATAGATCTATAGTAAATAATGATATTTCTGGTAGTGCGAATATAGCTGAAAGCAAAATGGCAACAGGCGCTGCTGAGGTAAACCTAGGATATACACCTTTATCTACAACTGGTAATAATGCAATGAGCGGTAGACTAGCTGTATCTAACGGTAGTGCTAGTAGTCCAAGTATTAGAGGAAATGACTCAGATACAGGTATCTATTTTGCAGACAATCAAGTTAGGTTTTCTGTAAACGGAAGTGATGCAATGACTATTGACAGCTCGGGTAGAACTACGTTTCCACGTAAGCCTATGTTTGCTGCCGCAGGACAACCGGGTTGGTTATATACAAATAGTTTTGGAGGCGGTGTTGGTGAAAAAGAACTTAATAGTACTATGAACTGGAACTTAGCTCACCAGTACGGTGGAAGTAATTTCAACACTAGCAATGGACGTTTTACAGCACCTGTGAGTGGATGGTATCATTTTAGTACTATGTATTATTTGTATAATAATAACAATAGTACAAGTAGTTATATACATTCATTTTTCCGTAAAAACGGAGCTGTAAACACAACACCTAGTGGCAGAATTCCTTATAATATTAACATGCACGGAAACACAAACAGTCACGATGACGGTGCTTGCTATAATAGTATACAATATTTGAACAGTGGTCAGTATGTAAGTTTAGCTGTCAGATGGCATCAAAACAATTCAAGAATACATGCTGGACACCAAATTTTTAGCGGACAATTGATAGGATAGATAATGGCAGATTATAATAGTTTTAAAAAGATTAATTCAGAAGCTATAGTTGATGATTCTATTGCCGCAAGTGATATCGGCACTGGCCAGGTTACAACTGCTAAAATTGCACCCGGTGCAGTTTCAACAGATAAGTTTGGAAGCGGCGCAGTATCAGGGGATAAATTAGCTAGTACATTAGATATTTCTGGTAAAACGGTTACATATAGACCTATTGTAGACGGTGACATTGCAGCTGATGCAATTGCAGGAACACAGATGCAAACTGGTGCTGTTATAGACTCATTAGGATATACTCCTGTAAACACTGCCGGCGACACAATGACTGGCCAAATACAAGTTGCAAACGGTACTATTCTTGGCAGTAGTGGTGCTTCTAATAGCGGCATAAGAATAGATGCACAAACAATTAATATAAGAGAAAACGGCACTGATCGTATGTCTATTAACAGTAATGGACATCCTACACAAAGCAACCATCCAGCTTGGGAAGCAAGTGGTCGAGGAGGTTGGCGATATGGTAACAGCTACGATGGAGCTCGCGCCTGGCGTGAACTTGACAACATGGGTTGGAACTTTAACACAAGCGGCGGCATTACAACATCTAATAACTGTAGAGTAACGGTTCCTATTGCAGGATACTATTATGCTTATTTGTCAACATATTGGTACAATGACTCAAACTCAACAAACGGATACACTCACTTTAAAATTGGTCTAAATGGTGGCAACGGAGAATTAAGTGGAGGTAGAACTAACCACCAAATGTATGCATACGGATTAAGAAACAACTATGCTCCGGGTATTATGACGTCTTATGTACGTTATTTGAATGCAGGACAATATCTAACTCCATTACCATATTTTGGAGGTAACCAAGGCAGGCATCACGGTAATCACAGTTATTGGTGTGGATATTTGATAGGATAAGCAATGGCAAATTATAATAGTTTTAAAAGAATTAACTCAGAAGCAATTGTAGACGGAGAAGTTGTTACTTCAGAAATTGGAGGAACAACAGTTGGTACAACTGAATTTGCAGATGGAGCTGTGACAGAAACTAAAATCTTAGACGGTTCAGTAGCTGATACGCAGTTAGATACTAATTTTGATATTTCTGGCAAAACTGTTACATACAGGGCAATTGCAAATGGTGATATTAGTAGTAGTGCAGGCATCTCCGGCGGCAAATTTGCAGGTGGAGCAATAGCTGGAAATTTAGGTGGAGCACCACTTAATAAGGCCGGCGGAACAATGACTGGCGCATTAAAAACTACAACCGGTAGTACTGGAGCACCTGCTGTTTATAGATCAGGTGACGCTGATACAGGTATTAGTTTTAGTGGAAATAGTACAACTATTTCAGCAGGCGGCCAAGCAGGAATTGTTATGAACACCAATGATACTCTAACAAAACCTAACAGTGTTGCATTTCATTCTCCTGGAACCAGTGGCTGGCGGTATGCTAACAGCTACGGCGGTACAGGATGGAGAAGTATGAACGGCAACTTTGGATGGACCGGTCAACAAAGAGGCGGAAGTAATTTTAATTACGGTAATGGTAGATTTACTGCACCAATTGCAGGATTTTATCAGTTTCAGTTTGAAACATATGCAAGAAATGATCGTAACAACAACCAAGGTTACTATCATATGAGTTTTGGTGTTAACGGCGGCAACGGTATGGTCGGAGGTCGTGCTCCGCACGGAATATATGGCCATTCAAATGCACAGAGATACTATCCAAACGGCACACATGTTGATTTAGGAACATATCTAAATGCTGGACAGTATGTAGAAGTGCGTGTGTTCTGGCACAACAATCAAACCCGCTTTCACAGTGCTCACAGTGTGTTCAACGGATACATGATTAGCTAAATAACTATGAGGATAAACTTAAAATGAGAAATATAGTATTTGATATTACAGACAACGAACAAAAAGTGTTAAACCGCTATTGTATGGATCCACAAGATTGGATCGAAAATGCAGTGAACCATCTCGTTGAACAAGCAAAACAAGAAATTTATGATGTAGAAGTTGAAAGAATTCTTGCAGATCCTGATGTAGGCACACTTGTAACTGATAGAAATGAAATAGTTGCAATGTATAGTGGACCGCTTAGAGGTAACCCAAATGGTTAAAGGAGAGTTATAATGGCCGTACAATACACAGTTCAAATAAGTGACGCTGATTACAAAGCTCTATGCTATGTAGCAGATAACCCTAATACATATATCGATGAGCATGTGACAGAATATATAAGGCAAATGAAAGAAGATTTAGTTAAAGAAATTATTAAAAGTGAATTAGCTAGACCAGGTATGAGATCCATACCTGCCGATAAGGAAGAATTACTCCGCACAGCAACAGTGAAAACACAAGTACAAATAAATCAGGAAGATACACAACGTATGGAAGCAATGGTTCTGAATCCTGATGCACACGATTCAGATATCGGACAGACTGTCGTATTACCGGATTAGTAAAAAAATTTTTATAATATTAAAAAAGCCGCTTTAAGCGGCTTTTTTTATTCTTGTGTATCAGTTGTTTCTTCTACAACTTCATTTTCAACATCTTCTATAACTTCATCTTCAACATCTTCTACAACTTCATCTCCAGTATCGACAACATCTTCAACTTCGTAAAAGTTTTTCCTTAGATATTCATAATGACTATCTGCATCATTTGCAAGTGTTTGTATATAATCTTTCTTTTGATCCCAATAATCCTGCAATTGTTTAGTATATATTTCTGGAGTTTGTCCTTGTCTTGCCAAAATTAGATCTTCTAAGATTTTTAATTGAGTAGGGTTTGAAGGTATACAATTATTGCCAACAAATATGTCAGGGATACCTCCCATTGATAAGTCACCTTGCATAGAATGAGACTGTAATAGTGAGTTAGCCATTACCGCAGGTAAACTTTCTATACTATTATTAAACTTAGGATCGTCTAGTCTAGGATCCATTCTAATATATTCAGTTGCTTGACGCCAATATTCTGTATCCCTTCTGCTTGATAATGTAAAGTGATAAGCAACAAAGAACTTAAAACCAGTCATAATCTGTTTTACAACATAGTTAAAGTGATCCATATGCGTACGATTTACTTGTTCGTAGTGTAATGTTTCGCATAGTCTAAGTAATATTTCTTGTACGCTTAATAATCCTGTAGATTCTAATGGTTCAATAAAGCCGTAACTTAGTCCAACACCAACAACATTTTGCGACCAACATTTATGCATTACCCCATTACGTATATCAATATGACTAAATTCTTCAATTTCTTCACTGCGCTCAGGTTTATGAAGTTTCATTCTATCGCTGTTAAGATATTCTTTAAATTCTTCTTCAGCTTGTTCTTTAGTACACAATTTAGGATCGTATACATATCCTGCTCCTATTCTATTGTAAAGAGGAATATTCCAAATCCATCCATTGTCCCATGCAGTACAGTTAGTAACATTTTCCATTTCTAATTCTTTGTCTGTATACGGAACATGACACGTGATTGCACGTTTGTTAGGTAACCAGTCACTGAAATCTTCAAAGTAAGTTTCCATAGTTTCACCAAGCAACATTGACTTAAAACCAGTACAGTCAATAAATAGATCTGCTTCTAGCTGGTCACCATCGTCTAATTGTATGTATGAAATATAACCTTCTACATCCTTTTCGATTTTTTTAATTTCTTTCTTAACGTGTATCACTCCATTAGGCAATGCAATTCTATCACGTAACATATGTCCAAATTGTATAGCATCAACATGATACGCTACATCTGATTTCCAACTAAAATTAGGTAATTGTCCGTCCTTGTTGTCATATATTTTGTTATCATATATAAACGGCATACAACTATAAAATGACTCATAAAAATCGTTTTTAGGTGTATCTGGGTTCAATGATTTTTTTACATACCAATCTGTAGCACCCGCTTGTGTGTTTTGCATATCTTTTACGCCAAACGGATAATAGTATGCTTCACCTTTTTTATAAAAGTCAGTAAACTTAATACCTAATTTATAAGTAGCCTGACAATCTTTCATCCAGTCTTCGTCTTTTAAACCTAAAAGGTCTAAAAAGCTATTAATAGTTCCTAGAGTTGATTCTCCTACACCTATTACAGGAATATTTGGAGATTCAACTAATGCAATTTGTTTATCAGGAAATTGCTTTGATAGTACTGCTGCCGTCATCCAACCCGAGCTTCCACCGCCGCAGATTATGATCTTATTTATAGGTCCTCTCATTGTTTAATTATTCCTTCTTTCTTTTCGTTAATTGTTAGCCAGTTAAATGCGATAGTAATTCTATCGTCGTCTGTAGTATTTACACCAACTCGGTGATCCAACCATCCAGGAAAGAGTATAATCATTCCTTCATGCGGAGGATAATAAATCTTTTCAAATGCTTGTTTGCCTGCCGGAAATAATCCTTTTTGTGTAAATTGAACAGGATTACGTATCATTAGATCTCCGTCTTTGTTGTTGGTTTTGTGGTAATACACACCACTAATAAAACTATCTGTATGAGAGTGCCATTCTTGACTTTCTCCTTTAGAAGTTATGTTAAACCAACTATGACTCATAAAAATTGTATTATTTATAAAAGGTTTTAATTGGTCTACATATGCATATGTGTGCTTTGTTATGTAGTTTTCTAAATTTTTTAAACCATAGTCGTTTATAGTATTCCATCTGTGTGAAATAGTAGTTTGTACAGGATCTTCCCATCCTTTAGGAGTCTCCCAAGAATCTTTTTCTTTAATTTCGGGCAACTTTTGTTTAATTTCGTTTTGAATTAAAAAAGTTTCGTCAAACGATCCTTTATGTACATACACAGGAGTAGGAAAAGTCCATTCAATCATTTCTTATTCCTTGCTTTGAATTTTTTTGTCTTGTAATAATTACTAGAGAAAGAAAAATGGTATCCATCTTTGCTAACAAATTCTTCTGCACTTACAACATGCATTTTGATTTTTAAATTCTTATCTGATAATGGAATACATTGCACCAATGGATCACCTGCATTAATCGTAAAGCTGTTAGGATACAATTTTTTAGAAACAACCATATTTACATTTGTAGTAGATTGGTGTAGATACTCTACCATTCCGTTGGGCACAAAATAATTACTCTGATGATGATTCCAAAATGAATTTGTAAATAAGAATTTAACCCCTGTTTTTTCTTTAATTCTCCAAGGACTAACTAATTTTATATGTGCATATCCATCTAATCCTGTACCCCATTGAATAGGATTATGTTGATCTGCGGCATCGTCTGGATAGGTTGAAGGTATACCGCTGTTAACCTGTATTTGGAAATCTCTCCAGGCTGGTATAACAAACCCTGATTTAAAATAGTCTACTACTCCCGGACATGTTTTCATTGTCCCTCGATCAACGCCTTGAAATGGTACAGTAGTATCTAATTTTTTCCACCAATTAGGAATCATATTTTTTGATTCGACTATAGGAAACAAATCTGGTAAATCAGGTATAACTGTAAAACAGTCTAGTACTATTGTAGAAGGTTTATTAAAAATACTGAACATGCGTATACTTACCTGAATTTTTTCTTGCTATGAAACAACCTGGAATAAGTTCCGTGCCACAAGTTTTTAGTCCAATACCTAAACTTATTTGCGTTAGTATAATCATCAAAACTAATGTCCATCTGCCAATCATCTCTCTTAAATGGATATACCACCATAAGAGGTTCTCCTGGTTTTATAGTAAATTGTTTTTTAAGTCCTACTCCTACAAAGTTAACAGCATCGTCGTGTTTATCTGTATCTACTATAGCAGGAAGCATTTTATAATTTTTATTTAATGTAAAAAATGGTTGATAAAAATGACAACTATAACCTGGAGGAGTAATAACCTTCCAAGAATTACTAAGTTTAAAGTAATGACTTTTAGCTTCGTCCATAACAACAGGTGCTTGTTGAAAAGGGTGTCCTGCTACATATTCTGAAGCTGGACAAACATTATGTGCGCGAAGTATACCGTCTCTGTCTTCCTGGAACCGTATATCAGTATCATACGAATTTAATATCACATAACCGCTTGTCAAGTAATCAAGTACAGGTACACATTTTTTCATTGTAGGAACATCTTTTTGCTGTACGTCTCCGTCATCGTGATCGAAATTTAACGGAATATCCTTATACCATTTTGGAATAATTTTAGTAACAGGCACTGGCGGATAATGTATCTGAGCTGATTTATCATATGTTACAAATTTAATAAGTTTTTCGGACATTACTTATATACCTTCTCTGATCTAAATAATTTGGTGTATGCACCTCGTATGTAATGAAACAATTGGCTATACATCCTTTCAGATTTAAGAGTCATTTCCCAATTATCTCTTTTGAACGGTACTATTTGTACTAGTTTCTCGCCTGGAAGTATTCTCAAATCTTTTTCTTTAGTATATGCCATTGTTGTAACAACCCAGTCATGCTTATCTGTATCAATAATACCTGGCATAATTGTAAATTTAGAATTAAAATCATAGAATGGTTGCATAACTAGACAGCTGTAACCAGGCGGTGTTACTACTTTATATTCTGTCTCTATTTTAAAGTAAGCATATGGACCACCGTCAATAGGCATACATTCCTTAGCGTATACACTAGGATTAATTTTTCTTAGATTTGGTCTTTTGTTTTGTGTAGTTAACTCTAAACCTTTTTTAAATTGCACAACTTTTTCTTTTACAAATGTTTCCCAAGGATTATGAATAATATATCCACTACTCATCCAATCCATTACAGGCGCACAATTAGTGACATTAAATTCGTTATTGTTGTCTATACTATCTAACCACTTAGGAAGATCTTCCGATATGGGCATCGGTGGAAAATCTTTCATAATTTGTGGATCGTCAGTATAAAATTCTATTTTTTTCATTATATTTTTGCCCTTATATTTCCAGAAACTGTTATGCGGTATTCGTCTTGATAATGCGGATATACTTGATGTTGCAATTCCGCAGGAAATACACATATACTTCCTTCAAATGATTTGTCGTTCGCAAGTCTAAGTGTTTTTATAGATCCTAACATATCAGAATAAACAAATTCGAATTGCCCTTGATATCCTTTTCCTAAATTCCATTTTTCAACATCATAATTGCTATCTTTTGTTTCAGGCAAATTAACCCAAACGACAAAACTAAACATTCCGGAATGTCTATGTAAAGGTATAAATTCTCCGGGTCTTTGGTAATTTATCCAAAATCTTTCAACTTCAAACTCTCTATTATCTTCTGCTACATATCTGTTTAAATTATCTAAATATTCGGGATATATAGAACACAGTTTATGACATATTTTTAAAACTTCTTGTTCTAACCCGTTTTTACTAGACGAAGGTTCTTGAAAAAATAATTCTTTAGGAGTATCTAATTGAAACATCTGTAAGATGTTTCCTGTTCTTTTTTCTAAACTTTTTTCTATATTATCTATACCTTTTAAACAGTCTTTCTTTAGCATATTATACACAAAAGGATTTAGTTTGTCAAGAGAAACTCCTATATTAGGCAATTCATTACTACCAGTTGACACATCTTTGTTGATCATTAAAGGTCTCCTTGAAGTTCCATCATTTCGGTAGCACTTCTTACAATACTTGCCTGTGTAATCCTCCAATTATCGTAGTATGTATCGTTATTTTCAATATATGCACCATGTAATTGGTTGCCACTGAATATAACACAACGGTTTGGCTTTGCTGGAATTATTTCTTTAATTTTATATTGAGATATATCCACTATAAGATTAGCACCTTCTTTGTTTTGAATTTCTTCATTTTCGTATAAAGCTGTTCCACCATCAGACATTTCATCAATATAGATTAACAAATTTACCATATTTCTATCATAATGGGGATGGTGTTGCATAGTTCCGGGTAAGTTCTGTTTTTTGTGCTTGAAAACGTTAAATGCTATACTTTTTTCCATAGCCACATCGTCCCATCCTACTAATCGTCCTATAAGTTTATTGAGCGGTTCAAGTCTTGCATCTATCATTTCTTTAGACGGTTCCCAATTAGCAAAAGCAGGCCTACAATCATAATAATCTTTATAGTTTCTACTCCATTTACTCATTTTCCAAGACTCAACAGGCATATTTTCAAAAAGCGACTGTATTTGATCAATGTTTGTATAAAAGTCATCTATACATACCCAGTCTTTGTAATACGTTATTTTACTATCAGGATTAATAGCAAATAGTTCTTCAACAATAATAGGAATAGGCATTGTTTTTCCTTTTTTTAAAATCCATCTTCATCTTGATCTGTTAATTTCATCATAACATTTACTGCATTAACAATTCTAAGATTATTTGAAGTGTGCTTGGGTGCAGTATGATCTAACCAACTAGGAAATAATACTATGTCACCTTCTTCTACTTTTACTTGATATCTATCATTAAACATACTATCAGGCAAATAATTAATGTTTTTTGTAGGCATACCAGCACGGATCATCTTGTAGTTTGGATTAAAGAAAATAGTTCCGTCATCCTTGTCATCAATATGTACAAAATGGGTAAACGCATAATTAATATTTGTTGCGCCGCCCATATGATCATGCATCCATTCTTCGCTATTATTAGTGGTAAAATTATACCACCCTTTCAATTTTATATCCCATGGTTGTTTCATGTTATAGCCTATTTCTGATAGGATAGATTTTACATCGTCGGTGTATCTATTGTAGATATACGGCCAATGTATCATTGCACCTGACCCTGGTAGATAATCTGTATAAATCTGTTGTAGTCCGCCATTAGGTCCAAGTTCTTCAAATTTAGGATACACATGCTTCATTAGATAATCTTTTATCTCTGTATGCTTAGTAGCCTTAGTTTTATAAATGTAAAACGGAAACGGGTTAATTTTTTCAATCATGATGTTACAACATTCTTAAATAAAAATTCGTTTGGATTTCCTATTGTAAGATTCATAGCTATTGTAGCTCTAATTACTTTGCTACGCTGATATGGAACACTATGCCTTAAGTAGGATGGAAAAAATATTATATCTCCTTCGGCAACAGTAGGAGAATAATAACCTTTTCGCCAATCTGTCGGCATGTCTTCTCCATTGCAAGGATGCATATTTCTTAGATAAGTATGGTGAATTGGATTGTAGAAAATAGTGGGTTCGTGTTCGTTAGGGTCATAAATTAAATAATGTATAGCACTGTAAACAACTCCGGGAAATCCTCCCATATGGTCGTGTTCTTCTTGGCTACTTCCTTCTATACCTACATTGTACCACAAATCAACATCAGTTACCCATTTCTTATTTTGATTGAATCCTGCTTTTTTTTGAAAATTTACAATAGTAGAATTATAATAGTCTATCCATTCTGGACCTAATTTTTCTAAACCTTCAAAATAATCACTGTATAAGTTCAAACCTATATTGTTAGGCCCTGGCAACTCTTCTAATTTAGGCATAACATCTTTTAAAAATTTTTCTTTTATTTCTTTGTGATTTGGTAAAGTTACTTTGTATATAGGAACTTCAAATGCATTAGATTTTATTATCATTGTTGGCTCCAATTAGAGGTTATTGACAAAATTGAGGATAATTCTGTAAATTGTGCATTGTTTATAAAAAAAAGTAATGAGTATCTAGGTAAAGTTTTTACGTTGTAACTGTTGGGTCTATGCCACTGTAGTGCATCGTACGCAACTAACCTGTTAAATTTATTTCCAACATTTAAAGTTTCGACAAATTGAGATCTATTGTTTTGTAAATCTTTTAAGTATTCGTTAGTAACAATTTTTTTAAGATTTAAATCTTTTCGAGACTGGTAATCTTTTACTGAAAAATCTTTAGGTAAAGTTTTATCAAAAATACTTGTACCTGTACTCATATTAGGCTCTTCATTGTTGAGATATACTAATCCTGCAAAGTCAATATCGTCGTTGTGTATCCATCCTTTGTTAGCATGTTCCACATCATATAGGTCATTTTTATGAAACCTTATATCTATTTCAAATTTACTTAAACCATAAAACACTTTATCAGCTATGTTCTTTGCAAAAAACTTTGCAAATTCAACAGCTGACGAATTGTTAACTTGTAATAAATTATCTGTTCTTAACCCAGGCCAAGATTCGTTATTAGAGTATTCCAAAGAATTTCCTAGCTCTATTATAGGCTGTATATCATCAAAAAAATTATCAATAACATGTGTAGAATTTTTGTATCTATCCATACTATTACTTATTAGCCAAAGTTGCTTGCATCCACAATCATGACTGTATAAGTACACATATGAAACACGAACTAGCTCATCCAATGGAACGAATATCTTTATGGCCAACCTATATGTTTAGATATAGGTATAGAGATTGGCCTTATGACAAGAAAGCATTAGTAGATTGCATACGAGAAGAAGAAAAGTTACAATCTAAAGACATTGATAGTAATGTTGCATTAGGAGTCAAATCAGCGGGACTAAAAGAAAGTAAATTTGATTTCTTACAAAAAGGAGACAAATATCCTATTTTAAAAAAGTATAGCGAATTTTTTAGTGAAGCATTAGCAAACGTTGTATTACATGCGTTACCTAGTATAGACCAAAGATTATCATTGCCTCCACATGTAAAGGGAGTTAAACCGGTAGTATTTGAATCTTGGTATCATGTTACTAATTCTAGTGGCGCACACGGCGTTCATTGTCATCCAGGATCTAGTTGGGCAGGAATTTTTTATGTACAAACATCAGAATGTAAAGAGCTTAATGGAGTAAACCGATGGCTTAATATAGATTCTAACCGTGGGCCAGGCGACTTAGGAAGCTATTGGTGGAACACTGAAGCTGTGTACTCATTTTATCCAGAAGAAGGAACTTTAATACTTTTTCCATCTTGGCTTTGGCATGAAGCTACTGCTTATGTAGGGAAAGAGGATAGGATATGTATAGCATTTAACAGCGTGATTGTAGACACCGAAGATAAAGTTTTAATCGGAGACGCTTGATGATTAACGTCTATGATGATTTTTTAGGCGCTTCGGCAAGACAGGGTATATTTAAACAATGTCACAAGTTATACTACATGATGGGCGAGTTAGATCGAGAAGATTGCCCACCAACTGGAATGATAAGTGAATTAAAAACTACTGATATGATTTTACCAGAAATTATATCTGAAAAATTAAATCGACCAGTTTCTTCATTAATAAGATTTTATGTAAATTATTATGCATCTGGTGAAATACCGTATTTTCACGATGACGGCGATTGTGTAACTTGTTTGTATTACCCTAACATTATAGACGATATTGATGAAGGCGGAGAAACACAATTTTTAATCGATAATAAGATAACAGCAGTACCACATGCTTCGGATAGGCTGATAGAATTTGACGGACGTATACCTCACAAAGCAACCAGTTTTAGGTCTACTTATAGATTCACAATAGCTGCAAAGTATACAAGGAAATTTGGAGAATAGTATGAACAAGTTTTTATGGAAAGTTACCGATACGTGCATAGATTATACTCCAGTTACAATTATAAAAAACGCTATTACTAAAAAACAAGCTAATGAAATAGCAACTCAAGTGATAGAATACAGTAAAACAGATCATAGTAAACAATTTCAAGAATTTACAGAAGATAATAATCCTGGCACTTGGAGGGGATTTCCGTTAAATGCACCAGATAATGTACCAGGTTTAACAAAAGAAAACAAAGATATAATTCAATCTACAATTATGGAAGCCGGTAAGCATTATCAGGCTAGCTGGCCTGATGCGCCTGAAATAAGAGTAACAACGTGGCAACGTAGCGTTTTTAGTGAAAGTGATGTGGATGTAAATGTATGGTTTAACATAAATCAAAAAGGTTCTGAAAATATGATACATGCACACCATGGATCGTATTACAGTGGTGTTTTTTATTTCCAAGCAGAAGGTACAGGAATTATTAGATTATATCCTGATAATTACCTTACCGGAAATACGCATCCTATGTGGCCGTACAAAGGAACAATGACACATGAGCCAGAGGATGGCGACTTATTATTATTTCCCGGCCATCTACAACACGATGTAGCAGCCAACCCAAGCGAAAAACCTAGAGTAAATTGTGCATTTAATGTAGGACTAGTTCCAAGGCATGATGTTGTAGCGGATAGAAGAGCGACATCTGTTACTCATTAATACGATAAATATAATGTGTACTAAGGAATTATATAGATGTCAGATCAAGCACCAGTTGTAGATAGAATACGAATTATACCAAGACCTAACGATTTTCTTGATCGTCAAGTTGGAAATAGTGGTGAAGTATTCTTTGACAAGCAATCAAAATCTTTAAGACTTTTTAGCGGCGATACACAGGGCGGATTTAAAGTTCTTACACCTGCTAATATAACTAATGAATTATATCAGTCTGGAATTTCTACTGTAACTTATAATGTTAGGGTAGTAATGGGAGATCATGAGTCTGGTGACCATGGAAATGTTTATCAAATAGATAGTGTATACAAACCAGAACTAAGTTTAGTAGTAGGATACAGTTATGTATTTGATCAAGATCATCAAACAAACGAATTTTATCCTAATGCTGAAGGAACAACAGTTAATCAACATCCTTTAAATTTTAGTTCCGATAATCTTAATGGCGTATTAGGAGGTGGAACTTCATATACTGATAATGTAATTTATAGATTAAATGGCAAAGAAGTTACACAAGCAAAATACTGGGAAGACTTTGCTACAAGTACAAATAGAAGTGTACAAATTACTATCACTAGTTCAACACCAAAAACTTTATACTATTGGTGCCAACAACACCAAAATATGGGTAACACTATAACCGTTGCAAATCCTGGTACAGGTGCCGGAGGAGGCACAACTGTTGATGTCAGCGAAACAGTACCCGATTCTCCATCAGCTGGAAATATTTGGTTTAATTCTACTAACGGAAAAATTTATGTATATATAGATGACGGTGATAGTCAACAATGGGTACAGCCCGTTATTCCAGGAGTTGCTCAAGCGCAAGACGGCGTAGTAAATGCTTTTTCATCAATTAAATTATCTGATAGTTCTCAAATGGATGCTGTCGGACAAGATACAATTACATTTGTAGACGGCCCTGGTATTGAAATTACTAATGATAGTACAAACAACACTATCATTATTAGTGCTACAGCTACCGGTGGCGGCAGTGGAGGTGGTGGTGTTGACCTTACAGCTTTTAGTGTAGGCGCTGAAGGACCAGCATCAGGTGATGGTGGTATTTCTTATAATAATTCATCCGGAGTGTTTACTTACACTCCTCCAGATCTAAGTTCTTATCTTACTAGTATATCAGGATTGAACAACAGTCTATTAACTAACGACAGTAATTTTTTAACATCTGCAACTTTAGATGAAGTTACTACATCGGGTGCAACAACAACAAATGCGATTACCACAGGAAATATTACCAGCACTGGAAATATTTCAGGCGTAGATATCACGAGTACAGGTGATGTCACCGTAGGCGGTGATCTTGTAACTTCAGGATCAGGCACACCAGAATTACAATCAGATAACGAGATACTACTTACTGCTGCTACACGGGTACAAGTGAGTTCATCACCATTTAGAGTAGCAGAACTTACACAAACTGCAATTAACGCATTAATTGCTGCTAATGGCGATATTGTATATAACGCTGATACTAATAAATTCCAAGGATATGAAAACGGTGCCTGGGTTAATTTAATATAGGATGAAACATGTCTGAAAAATATTATCAACTAGGAACACATACTGCTGCACAATGGATAGAATTACATCAAGAATTAATTGATGATGGTAACCTCTATGAAGCTGTTCCTGTAAGACCGGTGCAAGTAGATGATGCAAAAGCTCACAGTCCTACTCGCGGCACATACTTGTTAACAAAAGTAGAAGCAGACGAATTAAAAACGGATCCTAGAGTTAAGTTTATTAATATTGATTATTCTAAATACGACGAATACACTCCTCCAAAAGACGAATTGCAAATGACTAGACCAGCATTGGTAAACCGTTATACTGGTAATGTAAGAAGCTACAGGGAATTTGAAACATCAAATACTTTACCAAGTACTCCGACTTCTGCTGAAGTGAACAGAACAGGATATCAAATCACAAGACTTCAGCAAGTTTCACAAGTTGATCCTTGGCTTGATGATTCATTGTCTGATAATGATGTAGTAACACAAGCAGTAGAAGCAAGAGGAAGCGGGAAAAATGTAGATGTAGTTGTTGCAGATGAGGGTATGTGGATAGGACATCCAGAATTTCAAAACAATCCTGTATTAGAAAGTGACGGTACAACATCAATAGAATTACCAACAGATTTTGGTGGCAATTTATTACCAGGTAGCGGCACTTGCACAGTACTAGATTTAGTTTTAGACAGTCCGTATTATATTGATCCGGATTGGTTCAATGCAGATCCTAGTAATAGATTAATAACTAGATGGGACGGCACAACTGTACCAGTTGAAAGTGTAGCATTAGCTTGGTGGGCAAATCCATTACAAAGAAGCACAAAATTTTCAACAGAAGGTTCAGTAAGTATTTCTTCTAGTTATACAAGACTAGATACCACAGGAAGTAATACTACTCAACCAAGCGGAACTGATGGCGAACACGGCACACCTTGTGGTGCATTAACATTTGGTAGGACGCAGGGATGGGCGTATAATGCAAACAAATGGAATTTGGATTTATATGGTTCATACGGTACAGGCATAGAAGCAGGCTTTGACCTTACAAAGTTATTTCATCAATTAAAGCCAAAAAATACTGCATATAATACTAAAGATCCCACAGTGATGTCTAATAGTTATGGATATAGGGCAAATAAAGATCCAAGTGGAAGCACTTATTACTATACACACCGTGGAGGTAGTGAGGTAGGTTATACTACTGAACCTACATTCATAAGCCATATGGGAACACAAGGCGATGGCGGACGTTGGAAATCAGAAATGAAAACTAATTCACTAACAACTGCACTTGACGAACTAATTGACTCCGGTGTTATATTTGTGTGTGCAGCTGGTAATAGTAATCAAAAATGTGTAAGTTCGACTCATCCTGATTACGATAATTATATAACAGATACTAGCGGTCAATCTTTAGCAGATAGTTCATTTACAGAATTTGGTGTAGAAGTTACAGGAACAACAAACAGGAGAGGTTTCCCCCAGCAGGGTGGACAATTTACAGACACAGATAGTGTTGTAAAATATAAAACTATAAACGTTGGTGCTTTAGACGATGATTATGTAAACGGCTTAGAAGGTAAAGTGGGCTACAGCGATAGAGGCAATAGTATAGATTGTTATGCACCAGCAGATGGCACTTTATCTGCTAACAAAAGTTACACAAACGAAGGCCCTAGAGTAGATACATATGTTAATTTTTCGTATGCACCAGTTGCATATGATTGTGCTTTTAGCGGAACAAGTGCAGCATGTCCTGTAGCCGCAGGTTTTATTGCTACTGTTATAGAACACAATAGAGATTGGACTTGGAGAGAAGTATTAGCTTGGATTAATTCTTTGGATGCAGTACCTTCGTCGGATTTTTATGAAGGCAATGAATCAACAAATCCTACAACAAATAATTGGACAGATTATGAAAGTTTAGAAGGAGGTACTCCTAGAGTATTATATCAGAACAACTATGATTCTAGATTTCTAGTTGGTGCTAGAACACTTACCACTAATCAAATAAGAATACGTAACGGGTTGACTCTCCGGACAAACAAATAAATACAGTAAGAGGTATATAAATGGCATTAAATTTTCCACTAAATCCAGTAGCAGACGACTTTTACACTGAAGGCGGCACAACGTGGAAGTACGACGGTGTAACGTGGAATGTTGATTCGTCGTTGTCAGCAATTAACATATTCCAAACGTTTGGTGCAGATACAGGTTTAGCATCTCCTATTGTTGGGCTAGACACATTAAACATTGTAGGCGGATCTAATGTAACAACTTCAGTGTCAGGCAGAAATATAATTATTAATAGTTCAGGTGGCGGTCTTACACAGAATGTGTTTGATACTTTTGCGGCAGATGAAGGTTCAACGTCCGCTGCATCTATAAATGATACCCTAAATATTTTAGGCGGAACTAACATTGCAACCACTATTGCATCAGACACAGATAACGTAACAATTAACATGTCGCCATTTAGTATTGACTTTTTAACTGATGTTGATACTACGAGTAGTGCACCTACTACGGGACAAGTTTTAAAATGGGACGGCGGTAAATGGGCACCCGGTGTTGATGCAACAACAGGCGGAGCAGGAACCGACGCTGATACGCTAGACGGTTTTGACGGATCTTATTACCTAGACTACAATAATCTTAACAATACGCCTGCTATACTAGCACTTGATAGTTTAAGTATTGGTGTAGAAAACCCTGCAAGTGGTAATGGTGCAATTAGTTATAACAACGCAACTGGTGAATTTAAATATACACCGCCAACTGCGGCAGGAATTGGCGCTATAGCATCTGAAGTAAATGACTTGTCAGCAGCAGTAGTATGGGCAAATGTACCAGATGCAAATATTACAGCATCATCTATTACGCAACACCAAGCATCATTAAGTATCACTGAAAGCCAAATAAGTGATTTACAAAGTTATATCACTGATTATACAGTTGTTGCTACGGATTTAAATACAATTAGCATAGATGCTTTAAGCGATGTTGATACCACAACCACTACTCCAAATACAAATGATGTACTACAATGGAACGGAACTAATTGGGTACCTGCAGTAGTATCAGGAGGCGGCGGAAGCGGAGATCCAGACCAAAATTTATGGCAAGACATTTCGGGTGATAGCGGAACTGTAACAGCAAATTCAACTACTGACACACTTACAATTGAAGGTGGAACAAATATTACAACCAGTGCTGCAAATGATACTATTACTATTGACTTTAGTGGAACACTAGGATCAAGTACATTTTCAGGATTAACAGATGCAACTACAGCAAGTTTAAATATTTCAAAAATTTATATGCCTGCTATTGCAATGCTTACTGTAAATAACACTGGCACAAGTGCATATACGTTTAATAGTCATTATACCGGCAATAATCCAACGGTATATGGACTAGCAGGCACTACATTGGCATTTGACTTAACCAATGCCACTGGACATCCATTTGAAATACAAGATCCTACTAGCAATCCTTATAATACAGGATTAGTTCATGTTGATACAGACGGAACTGTAACCACAGGTTCTAACGCACAAGGAAAATCATCAGGTGTTTTATATTGGCAAATTCCAGAATCAATTAGTGGTACATATAGATATCAATGTCAATCACATATTGCAATGGTAGGCGGAATTTCAATTAAACGATTGTCAGTAATTTAAAATAACTTTTCTAAATTTGTTCTTATTTCATTTAGACGTTCTACATTTTCTCTATTACGAGAAGGTTTAATATACCCATTATTTGTAGTATTATGGCCCTCATCTATAAGATTAAGTTGTAGTTGATAATCACGTAGATAAGTTTCAAACTGTTGTTTTACTGACACGTTTTGTATTTTACTTACAGCTAAGGTATATCTTTGTAAATCTTGTTTTATTTTTTTCTCTTGAGTTAATTTTTTTAACATTAAAAAGCCTCTGGTTTTAATATGATATGCTGGTCGTTATCTACAGTAGAACACGCAACGTGTAAACTAGATTCGGAACGTTTAGCTTCAAATGAACTTGGTTGAAGTTTAGGACAATGCCACACTTGACCTTCTTTTAGTTGTGCTTGTAAAATATTGCCAGACTCGGTATCTATCCATTTTACTACAAATTCTCCTACACTAACAAAAAAAGTTTTATCAGTTTTTGCATTGAAATAAAATGGTGTTTTACTTCCTACATTATTAAAATATAAAATTTTACCACAATAGTCGGATGTACTAGCCCAAATTAATTCATAACCCCATTGGTGTTCAATTACGTTGTTGGTTTTTTCCTGCATAATTATTCCATTAAATCTATTAATTTAAAAACTGTTTCAAGTTTGACTTGGTTAGTTTTATTTTGTAGTGTGTTACGTAATCCGTGGTGTAATGGTTTAGGCCATTTTGTAAACGAAACCCAAGCATATCCATCATGTTCGTCATTTAGTTTAGGAATAAATTCATTGTCTACTAAACACAAATATGTATGGAATTGAAATTTATCATCATTACTTACAAAAGTTTCTAAAGGAATAGTTTTTTTAATTTTTACATCGCCGATTTCTTCAGATATTTCACGTTTTAGACTTTCCCAAGGTGTTTCTTGACCTTCGTTTGTTCCGCCAACTAATCCCCAAAGGTTATTTTGTTTACCTTTGGTTCTATGTAGAAACAAAAATCTATGTGTATCTAATGTGTAGAACAATGCTCCACTACAAATAATCTTTTCCATACAAATAATTATGCTAGAATTTTAAACGCCAGGTTCCATTTGGATATTCACCTTCGAAGGATAGTATCCATTCTCCGTCATCCCATTTATATTGAATGCCTGTATTTAAATTTGTTGTATAGGCAGTTCCGGTGTATGTGCTTGCATCAAATACTACCTGCCAAGCAGTGCCGCTCCATTCAACTATGTCGTTAGCACTAGCTATAAAGTCTGTGCCGTCGTTATTTTTCCAATCATCGGCACCATCAGTGTTACTAATATCACCAATGCTGTTGTCTAATAACAACAATCTATACCCTGCTGTTTTAAAGTTACTAGGGCTAGTTTTTTGCGGATCGATAATGTAATGAATCTTATTAGCATCACCATTAGGACCTGTTATGATAGTATCACTAGGTAGTGTATCAGCATCCCAGTTTACAATTAATTCATTAGGATCAGCTGAATTAATAGCAACTGTACCTGCTATTTCAGAAGTAAGATCTTTACGTTGTAATCTTATCTCAGTAATGCCAGCTTCGAATATCTCTGGAAATGATTTTATATATGCGTCCCACAGCACACTTCCTACAACCCCGCGTCTTATAAGTTTTGCACTATTACCTAAAATTAACAGTCCGTAATCCTTAAATGTATTTAAAATTACATTCGTCGTATTATTCTTAATTGCACCAGCATTCCTATTTTGTCTACTAATCTCACCAGTAGGTGTTATTCCTACAGATGTTCTAATATCAGCACTGACTACACTATTGTCAGCACCTGCTTGTAATTCTGGCCTACTTTCCTCTAATCCTATTGTTCCTCTAGTTTCGTCATATATACTTTGAACAATACTAGTTACAACACCCAATCTTTTTACTTTTGTAGGAGGAGAAATGTATATAGGAGTTTTGAATCCTAGTTGTGCTACATCTATTTCAGTTTCAGTTCCTACCGGTATACTTCTTGAACTAAACCCAATACTATCTAAATTTACAACACTAAGACTGGTCCAATCTACGTAGTTATCTGTTGTTTGTATTTCTAAACTTGGATTAAACAACATTAAAATTTGCTCCATCAATTGTAGTTTTTGATCAGTATTAGAAGTCCATAAGTCTACGTTTACACTCAATGTATATGGTGTTGGCATCAAACGTTCTACTGTATAATTTTTACCTTCAGTATTCAAGTATTCATTGCCGTCACTGTCGTATGCACGTTCTCTTATGTTTAATTTATTGACATAACTAGCATCACTTAACCTAGCGTTGTCCATTTCTAATCCAGTAATATATACAGCCATTCTTGGTGCACTTGGTATTTTATTTTCTGAATTGTCTCTAAGTATATGTCCTACTTGTCTAGTTATATCTCCGTACATGACAGGTACTTCTGTCAACACACCACTACCATCTTTGTAAGTAAAATTACTCATTAGCCTTACAATTTGTGTAATGTATCTTCTAATTTGTCCGTCATAAAAATGTTGCATTAATTATCTGCCTTAGGTCTAAGTGCTTTTGATAAACTCTGTCTTTCTTTTACGTCTTCCCCACCTATCTCGGCAGTTGTTGAGTTATTAATAAATGTACCTTTTTGTGTTGAGCGTGTATCAGTATTTGACAATGTCATACGTACTTTATCTTCTTGTTTGACCCAACGCTGTCCGTCATTTCTAAATAATCTATTTGGCATAAAATCTGTCCTTAAAAAGAAATCACCTTCAACACTGCCTGTCGGAAAGCTAATTCCGTGACCAAATGCTTCGCCGTTGCCAGGTATACCGTCACCTAGTAAGTAACCCTGATATCCTTCTCGTTTAGGTGTCTGCATTACTCTATCAGCAAGTTCATTTGCTGTGCTTGCATCTAAAGTGCTTGTATCTGTAGTTACAAGTTCTACTTCACCGTTCTCGTCAGTAGCAAGACTAAAATAATGACTAGTATCATAACCTGATTTTGCAGCATCAGCTTCGGCTTGTGCAACAACAGCATTATTAATTTGCATTTCTTGTTCGTATGTAGATAATAGATCTCGTAAACTATTACCACCTGGATTTTCTTCTTCTGCAGGTAAATCAAGTATATCTTTGTATTCTTGACTGTCCATAATTTGTTTTAGTTTTACTCTATACAAATGCGGATACCAAGTAGGTGAAAATCCTTCAGCAGCCCGGTTAACATCTTCTACTACATAAAAACGCTTTAATGCAACACTGTAATCATTAAGTGCATATTCGTCTTTTAGATGCGGTAATTCAATTACGTCTCCTGCCATAATTTTTCTACCAAGAGTTTTAACACTAGATGATATATGTATAGTCATAAACAGTGTATCATTGGATAAAAACAATCCAAATTGACTCATATTAAAGTCTATGTCTTGTACATTATATATACCTCGTAGGCTGTAGATATCAGGATCATATTTACGATCTCTATTTTCCATAAACAGCATATCTTGTATATTGGTCTCTTTAACAGCATCATACTTGGGCTGATCAGCAGTTGCATCGGCTTCTTCGGGGTTTTTTGGCCCTAAATATTTGTGAATAAATACATCTGTTCCGCCTACAGTGAACATTTCATAGATACGATTGTCTATGAATTCGAAGTCTTTACCCTTTTCTGGTTTATATAAACTAAGTCTTGGCATACACATATTTATCGATACGATAAATACTATTGGAGAAACTATTCTTATGGCAACATTAAAAACAAAAAAACAAGAAATATTTGACTATGTCTATGCTATGCTAGGCGGAGGTATGGTTGATGTAGAACTTGATCCGGTACATTATGAAACAGCTTTAACAAAAGCATTAACTAGATTCAGACAACGCTCTGAAAATTCGGTAGAAGAAAGTTATTTTTTTATGCCTACAGTAACAGATCAAAACACATATACTTTGCCAAACGAAATTGTTGAAGTAAGACAAATTTTTCGTAGATCAATAGGATCACGCTCAGGTGGCGGCGATGGAGGTACTCTATTTGAACCATTTAATCTAGCATATACAAATACATACCTATTGGCAAGTTCTAACATGGGCGGACTAGCAACATACGATTTCTTTAGTCAATACCAAGAACTAGTAGGTAGAATGTTTGGTTCTTTTATAGAGTTTAAATGGAACACAGTAACAAAACAACTAACCATACTACAGCGTTCTCGGACAGAAGAAACATTAATGTTGCTTTGCTATAACTATCGGCCCGATGAACAAATTATGGACGATTACTTAGCAAAACAATGGATTAAAGATTACACAGTTGCTACATGTAAGTATATGTTAGGCGAAGCACGTTCAAAATTTGCTACTATTGCTGGACCACAAGGTGGCGGCCAACTTAATGGCGATGCATTAAAAGCAGAAGCCCAACAAGAAATGGAAAAACTTGAAGGCGAAGTGTCAACAGCAGTACCAGGTGGAACTGGTTACACATTCACAATTGGCTAAACTTTTTACTTGACTTTTATAAATTTTTATTATATAATAATTAAAAGTTAAGGAATTTTTATGATTATTGGTATTTGCGGATTAATAGGTAGCGGAAAAGACTCTGTTGCAGATATTCTTGTACAGGAAAAAAACTTTAAAAAAATATCTTTTGCAGATAAGCTCAAAGACGGTGTAGCAACAGTCTTTGGTTGGGATCGATCAATGCTTGAAGGCAAAACAAGCAATAGTAGAGACTGGCGCGAAGAAAAAGATGATTTTTGGTCTGCTGAATTAGGTAAAGATATTAGCCCAAGACTAGTATTACAGCTATTTGGTACTGAGTGTATGCGACAAGGATTTTACGATGGTATTTGGGTGAGCTTAGTTAAGAAGCATATAATAGATAATCCCAAACAAAATTTTGTTATTCCTGACGTGAGATTTCCTAACGAAGCTAATATGATAAAAAGTATACATGGAGAAGTCTGGCGTATGCGTAGAGGTCCTGATCCTGTATGGTTTCGTATGTATCAAGATTTAGGCATAGAACCCACAGAAGTACACGAGTCTGAATGGGCTTGGGCTAATACAAACTTTAATCAAATACTAGATAATAACGGAACACTTCTTGAACTTAGAAGTCAGGTAAAAGGTCACCTTGTTTCCATTTAACTCCTTGTTTTTGTAGTAGTCGTTGACAGTTAGCACATATTGTTTTAAGATTACTAGGCCTACAATTTTGTAAATCACCGTCGATGTGAAAAACATTAAACTGTTCAATGTGCTTACTTTCAAATGCACATTTTTCGCAATAATCTTTTTTATCGTAACCTTTCTGTTTCCACAATGGTACGCCAAAATTAACACCATTGCGCAAACATCTTTCGCATAGGCTTCTATAAAAGGTTTTTCCGTCTTTTTTATAATTTATTGCACAAGGACGTTGTTTACATTTGCATAAAGGTCTCATATTGTATTTACCTCACCTTTACGGTACCTTTTTATTGGCTTATATCAGCTGGTATTTAAAAATATATGCTAAATAATAATAACAAAGTAATGTCCACGATAGGAGAATAACATGGCACTAGTATCCCCAGGCGTACAGGTTAGCGTAGTAGACGAAAGTTTTTACACACCCGCTGAACCAGGTACAACACCAATGATCTTTATTGCTTCGGCACAAGATAAAACAAATGCAGCAGGCACAGGTACAGCACCTGGCACTACAGCGGCAAATGCAGGAGTTCCATATCTGTTAACAAGTCAAAGAGACTTAGCAGATACATTTGGAGATCCAATTTTCAAATCTGATTCAAATAACAATATGATACACGGTGGCGAACTAAACGAATACGGATTGCAAGCTGCTTATTCATATTTAGGTATAGCAAACAGAGCCTTTGTAGTAAGAGCAGATGTTGACCTAGGAGAACTAGAACCATTAGCAGTAGCACCAGAAGCTAATCCATCAGACGGTACATATTGGTTAGATACAGCAAATACATTATGGGGTATCCAGCAATGGAATGGTAATAGTGTATTAAATTCAGGACAGGTATTTACAAATAAAGTACCTATTGTTATTACAGATAGTTCGGACCTTTCAAATACAGGCTCATTAAGCACTAATGGATATGCAGGGGAAATTCCAGTTAGTAGTATTGGAGCAGTAGGAAGTTATGCAGTTATTGCAACTACAACTTTGATAAGAATTTTTTATAAAAATACAAACGGTGTTTGGGTACTTGTCGGAAGTGATGTTTGGATCAAATCGTGGCCAACAATTACAGGCACAGCATCTAATCCATCATTTGCTGGAACAGCAGCAATTGAAATAAACGGTACAAGCGTAACTGTAAACAGTTCAGACACTGTTACTGATGTAGCATCTACAATTAACGGACTTAGCATACCAGGAATTACTGCAAAATCAGTTGATCTAAAATTACAAATTTTTAGTGATGGATCAAGTTCAAGCGCAGATGATAGTTCATTAGGCGGACCAGTATTAATTGGTGGTGATGCTGACAGATTAAGCGAATTAGGAATTGCAGTAGGAACATATTATCCTCCACAATTACAAATTAGTAAACATACTAGCATTCCAGAATGGAAAACTGCTGATACGTATACACGCCCAACAGGTTCAGTTTGGTTAAAAACTACAACACCTAATCTAGGTGCAAGTTACAGTCTTAAGGAATGGAATAATGCAACTAAACTATGGGAATCAGTAAAGACTCCTTTATATCCTAATAATGAAACAGCAATATATGAATTAGATCCAACGAATGGCGGAACAAATTTATTGAGTGGCGATGTTTATGCAGAAACTAATGTTGCAGGTGATACACAACCTCTTGCTACTATAAAGCTGCAAAAACGTAGAGGAGTAGCACCAACAACTATTAGTGGTAACAAGATTACAACTGGATCAATTAGTGTAGGTTCACAATCATTTACTATACAAGCGACTGACAACGGTAGTGCAGCATTTAGTACTGCTGTAACTATTACTGCAACTTACACTGGCGCGGCAGCAGATGCCGGATTATTAGCAGGTGCAATTAACTCAGCAAACATTGAAAATGTTACAGCAACTGCCAATTCAGGTAACAAAGTTGTAATAAACCATAGTTTAGGAGGCGAGATACGCTTTGTTGATACAGACGGAGTGCTACTAGCAGCAGGATTTACTCCTTACGTAAGTCCAACAAGCGGTACACCAAACTTAATTTATGTACCAGGAACAACAAGTGCAACTAGTCCTAAACAAATCCAAGCAACTAGATGGTCACCTGTAAATGATCAAGGTAATGGCTTCTATACAGCAAAATCTACTGAAGTAAAAGCAGGCACAGCAAATGGTAGACTTTGGTACAACAGTATTGTTGACGAAGTTGATATTTTAGTACACAACGGTAGTGAATGGGTAGGTACATTATATGATGGAGCATCTGGAGAAAGTTCAAATGCAAGTCCTTTTTATGATGCAGATAGTACAAAAACACCTGATCCAGAAGGTCCTATTGTAAGTGCAACTGCACCTAAAACACAAAGCGACGGTACAGCACTTGTTAACGGAGACATTTGGATTGGAACAGCAGACTTAGAAAATTATCCAAAAATTTACAAATATCGTGCAGATAGAACAGACTTACCAATTGAAAACAGATGGATATTGGTAGACAGCGGCGATCAAACTTCAGAAAATGGTATACTATTTGCTGACGTTAGATACAGTGACTCGGGTGCATCAAGTGCAACAGCAGCTACAATTCCAGAATTAATGGTAAGCGACTTTGTTGACTTTGATTGTCCAGATCCTGCACTTTATCCAAAAGGAATGTTGTTATACAACCTAAGACGTTCAGGGTTTAACGTAAAGAAATATGTTAAAAATTATGTTAATACCGCCGGTAATAATACAAGATACGGTAGCGGTACTGGCGAATCACAGGCTGCATACTACGCAGATCGTTGGGTAACCGAAAGTGCTAATCAAGAAGATGGTTCAGGTACATTTGGACGTAAAGCACAGCGTAAGGTTGTTATCCAAGCATTACAAGCATTGGTCAACAGCAACCAAGATATTAGAGATGACGAATCAAGATTGTTTAACTTAATGGCGTGTCCAGGTTATTCTGAGTTAATCGGTGAAATGAAATCATTAAACTATGACAGAGGCTTAACAGCATTTGTACTAGGTGATGCTCCATTCCGTTTAACAAGTGATGCGACATCATTAAATAATTGGGCAACAAACGTTAACCTAGCATTAGAAGATAACGATAACGGACTTGTTACTTCTGATCCATATTTGGCAGTTTATTACCCAAGTGGGTTCACTAGTGATAATTTTGGTAACAATGTTGTTGTTCCGTCCTCGCATATGATGATGAGAACTATTGCACTTAGTGACCAAGTTTCGTTTCCATGGTTTGCACCAGCAGGTACAAGACGTGGTGGAATAACAAATGCAAGTTCAACAGGATTTATAACTAGCGAAGGCGAATTTAAATCAGTAGCATTAAATGAAGGTACTAGAGATACACTGTATCAAAACGCAGTGAATCCAATTACATTTATTACAGGTGCTGGATTAGTTGCATTTGGACAGAAAACAAGACAGCTTGCAGCAAGTTCTTTAGATAGAATCAATGTTGCTAGACTTGTAATTTACTTACGCAGTCAGCTTAACACACTTGCTAAACCTTACTTGTTTGAACCAAACGATAAAATTACACGTGACGAGATCAAAGGTGCTGCAGAAAGCCTAATGCTTGAGTTAGTAGGTCAAAGAGCACTATATGACTTCTTAGTTGTTTGTGATGAATCTAACAATACACCTAGCAGAATAGATAGAAATGAACTACACTTAGACATTGCTATTGAACCTGTTAAGGCAGTTGAATTTATTTACATTCCACTAAGACTTAAGAATACTGGTGAAATTGCAGGATTATAAAAAATGATAAATACTTTTAGATTAGGAGCAAATTAAATGGCAATATCAACACTATCAAAAATCACAGTGCCTTTGGCAAGCGGAGATTCCGCTAGTAACCAAGGCTTGTTGATGCCAAAACTTCAGTATCGCTTTAGAGTGTCACTGGAAAATTTTGGAGTTTCAACACCAACAACAGAACTAACTAAACAAGTAATTGATGTAGCTCGTCCAAATGTGTCATTCGAAAAAATGACTATAGACATTTACAACTCAAGAGTTTACCTAGCAGGTAAACATACTTGGGATCCAATTACATTAAATTTACGTGAAGATGTAAACAACAATGTACAAAAACTTGTTGGCGAACAGTTACAGAAACAGTTCGACTTTTACGAACAGTCCAGTGCTGCAAGTGGACAAGATTACAAATTCGCAACAAGAATTGAAATACTAGACGGCGGTAACGGTGCTAATACACCTACTGTGCTAGAAACATTTGAATTATACGGCTGTTACTTAGAAAGTGCAAACTATAATAGTTTAGCATACTCTAACTCAACAGATCCAGTCAGCATTGCATTAAACATTCAATACGATAATGCTGTGCAGTCACCGCAGGGTACAGGTATTGGTACTGCTATTGGCAGAACTGTAAATACACTTGTTACTGGTGCTGGCGCCTAAACAATAAATTTAAGTTCCTAATCTATAGGGGGTGCTTTTTTAAGTACCCCTTATTCTTTTATATACGTACTTTTTAAATTGGATAAATATTAGTATGAGCAAGTTTGGCGGATTTTTAGATAATTTAGCAAGTGGAGCGTTGAGTCCAAAAGGTAATCTTGGCGACTTTAGACATGCAAGTAAAACATTTGTTACAGATGCATTTAGATTAGCTCCAAAAACAAAATTCCTTTATCATGTATTTTTCGAAATAAATGATCAACCTGCAAGTGTGTTACCAGAATTAAAACAAAGACACGCAAGAGAGATTGGTCTGCTTGTAAAGAGTGCAGATTTACCTAAGTATACTGCAACTGTTGACACTAAGAAAAAATACAACAGAATAAAAAATGTACAAACTAGTATCTCCTATAATCCGTGTAATATTTCTTTCCACGATGATAATTTAGGTATAACTAGTGCATTAATGGAAGCCTATTATAGATATTATTTTGCAGACGGAAATTATGGATCACGTCCAGAAGCATTTAATCGCCAGGTAAGTAAAACTGCGGCAGGCGATAGCACATATGCTGGTAAAGAAAGAAACAAATATGCTTATGGTTTAGATAACAACCAAAACGAACCGTTTTTTAAAAGTATACAAATTAGTCAGCTTACACGAAAAACATTTACAACATATACATTAGTAAATCCTACTATTACTGACTGGGGACACGATAGTGTAGATAGTTCAGACGGTAGCGGCACTATGACAAATAATATGACAGTTGCATACGAGGCAGTATGGTATGATAGAGGTAAAGTAGGAGTGGATAATCCAAAAGGTTTTGCAGATCCATCACACTATGATACAACACCTAGTCCAGCAAGTTTGTTAGGTGGAGGATCTCTAGGAATAGGAGGAGCAATTGGTGCTGGCATAAGTCTTTATGACTTTATAACTAATGATGGCGGGTTCAACAGTCCTCTTGAAGCAGGGTTAGCCGCTGCAAATTTAGTATCAAATGTACGTAACTTGAGTAGTGAAGGTATCAGGGCAGAAGGATTTAGTTTGCTTACAGGAGCAATTGGCGCGGCAGCTGGTACAGATGTAAGCGGAGTTGCAAATACATTTTTTCCAAAGAATGGCGGTAGCGGAGGAGCAAAAGATCTTGTTCTTGCAACAGCCGCTGTAGCAGGATTACAAGCTGTAACTCAAGCAGTAAATAACAGTGACGCAGCCAAAGAAAGTGCAGCAAAATCTGCATTTACAAAAACACATCAAGCCAACGGTGGATCTGGAGGAGTCAACGGTGCTAATGCAGCATACAACGCACTATCTTCATCAGCACAACAAGCACTTAAGGATTCTACATAATGTCAAGTTTACCAAAAAAAGAAACAACATCAGAAGGAAGAACTACAGAATTTTTTGACAAATATTTTACAAAAAAATTAAATTTTCCTACTAATGAAGTTGATGCTGTAATAGGATTCTTTTTGAAAAGAGGTTTCGATAAAACAGCAGCTCAGAGTACATCAACAGTTTTATTGGAGCAGGCAAAAATAGATAATGTTAATATTTTTACGTTGTTGGATACGCTAAGAGGTTTAAATGAGATACAATTAAGTACAGTGGTTGCCGAAGTGCTTAATTACAGCAGAGATTCAACATCAAGTGTAGGTTTTAAACGTACCGCAACTGTAGATAAAATTGAAAAACGTAACATAGTGGTTTAGTGCTATGGCTAGGTTTGCACAGGGTAAATTTGCTCTAAAAAATCCAACAAAATATGTAGGAAGAAAAACACCAACCTATCGCAGTAGTTGGGAATTTGCATTTATGCGTTTTTGTGACGAACATCCTAATGTAGCACAATGGGCTAGTGAAGCAATAAGAATACCTTATCGAAATCCATTCACGGGCAAACATACAATTTATGTGCCGGATTTTTTTGTTGCATACGTAGATAAAAATGGTAAACAGAGAGTAGAATTAATAGAAGTTAAACCAGCTAATCAAACGCACAGAGATAAACTTGGCAAAAGTAGGGCTAACCAAGCAAGTTACATCCTAAATCAAGCCAAATGGTCAGCTGCAAATGCATATTGTAAACAACAAGGTATGATATTTAGGGTGGTAAACGAAACAGATATTTTCCATCAAGGGTCAAGATAGTATAAATATTAGTAGTTAATGCGAGATACATATGACAAAAAAACTTGAAGAACTATTAAATTTGCCTGATTCTAAAGAAATAATACAAGAATCAAAAAATGTTGAAAAGGCTGAAGCAGCTATTGTAGAGCAACACGAAACTGCACGAGATATATCCGAACTAGATAAAATTGCTAGTGCTTTACCAGCAGTAAAAGGGTTAGGCGATTTAGCAGATAAGGAATTGAATGAAGTAGCCAACAAGGCTATGACTGCATATGACGACCTTATGGATCTAGGTATGAATGTAGAAAGCAGATATAGTGGCAGAGTTTTTGAGGTTGCCGGTAATATGCTGAAAACAAGTTTAGATGCTAAGACTGCAAAACTAGATAAAAAGTTGAAAATGATTGAGTTGCAACTAAGAAAAGAAAAACAAGATAAAGATAGCAATGGTATTGAAGGAGATGTAATTACCGGTGAAGGATATGTAGTTACAGATCGCAATAGTTTGCTTGAAAAACTTAAGAATATGGATAAATAACATTATAGTAGGATCGTATCATGAAAGCATTTAAAGAATATTTAACAGAGTCTAAAAAGACATACAAATTTAAGGTAAGAGTAGCTGGAGAATTGCCAGAAAACTTTGCTGATAAACTAGATAGATCAATGACAAAGTTCGAAGTTGTTTCTATTAGCACAGGTAAGAAAACACCAATTACAGAAAAACCTTTGGATTTCCCACAACTAGCAAACTGTGAAGTTACACACTATGATGTTGAAGTAAGTTATCCAGTTACAGCATATGTATTAGAACATTACCTCGTTAATGAAACTGGTGCACAACATGCTAATCTTATTGTGCGCGGAGAAGGCGATCCTGTAGAAGCACAACAAATGGAAGTTGCAGATGAAAAAGCACCATATGAGCCATTATTAAATACAGAAGATATGGGCGGCGCAAGCGCACAAGATCAAGTTGCAAATAATCGCACAATGGACCTACTAAAAGAATTAGAAGTTGCACGTAAAGAAAGAGCTATTGATCCTGTAGAAGGCATCAAGCCAGGAGATTCAAAAGATATTAGTGCAGATGAAAACACAAAAAGCACGATAGGAAGTTAATAATGAATAACATGCGATCATATTTAGATATTTTGTCAGAAGCACCAGCTCGTGGGCTTAGTGGCGACGGGAGCTTGGTAAACTTCAATGTAGACAAAAGTTTGCCTGTAACAAAAATAAAAGATGCAGATGGCAAAACATTTGATTTACATGCTGCAGAAGAAGATGCACAAAAATTTGTCGACGGTAGTAACGCATATGAGAAGTTCGATGCTGGTACAGCAGCACCTCAAGCAGGTGGTAATGAAGAACTTGATGCTATTGTAGCAAAGTATGCAAAACCAGGTATGACACTTGCAGATTTAGCAGCTGCCGAGAAAGAAGCAGGTAGCGATTCAAATTCAAGATATGTAATTGCGTATATTGCAAAGTCATTAGGCGAAGAAGGCCTATATAGATCAGATGGTAGTGGATATGTATATCTTGAAGGTGACGAAGTTAAAAGTGCAAGAGGCGGAAGTATGGACCAAGCAAAGGCTGCGGCCGCACTAGGTTTATTACCAGATGCTACAAAAGAAAAAATCGAAAAGGTTTCACAAAGTTCAAGAACAGATGTTGCAGATAAAGCTAAAGAAGTACTAGCGGCAGCTGGCGACAAACCAACAGCTCAGGATGGCGAAGGTGGAGCAGCAGGCGCAGTTTCTGAAAAATTAAAACGTGTACAAGAGCTACTTGCTAAAGCAATAGAACAAACTACCGAAGAAAGTTGGGCACCACGTAGTTATGCAGACCAATTATTAGAAGAAATTTCAGCACAAGAGACAACTGAATTACAAGGTTTAATAAAAGAATTAGAAACAGAACTTCCAAATATTGCTGACGAATCATTAAAGCAACAAATAGAAGCAGCTCTCAATCAGTACAAAGAATTCCAAGCAAAGTCTACACAAGGTATCGACGAACCAGGCGCAGAAGGTGAAGGTCAAATTGATACTGATAGCGACAGTGCTATTGCCGCAGCAGTTGCTGATCCTGCACTTTGGATTACTAACGAAATGCCCAAAGAGTTAGCACAGGCTAATGCAAAAGGATTGTTAAAAGCAACTGAAAACGGTAAGAAAAAATCGGCTTCGGCAGCAGCTGTACAACAGATAATGAAACAGATTGCTAGTATAACTGGCAACAAAGATATGGACATTGACGCAGATGGACTATACGGACCAGCTAGTATTGAAGCAGTTAAAAAGGCTCAAGGACTTGCAGGCATCACTGTAGATGGTGACCCTGGTGCAGACACAGCAGCAGAACTAGTTAAGTTTAGCAAAGATCCAACTGGTAAAGGTGGTATTGCAGATACTGATTTAACACAAGACTTAGACAGTGCAATAGAACTTCTTAAAAAAGGTATTGC